>Ga0255776_10002857_pt1 | contig 19040 bp, 30 predicted proteins | sample 071ome_19_FD_179974 | JGI IMG/M metagenome (GOLD analysis project Ga0255776, IMG submission 179974) | Coastal salt marsh microbial communities from the Groves Creek Marsh, Skidaway Island, Georgia - 071413AT metaG (version 2) | ecosystem: Environmental > Aquatic > Marine > Intertidal zone >... | reverse complement strand
AACTCACGCATGGCATTTCTCAAAACAATACTCGGATTTCCCTCAACCAGAGACAAATCAGAGATCTTGAAAATGAAATTCAAACAATTGCCGAGAACCTTGCAAACCGAAATACTGAACATGAGAAGCTAGAGGAATTTAAAGAAAGTCTCCAAAAAACATTCGAATACTTAGCAGACAAAAAACAGGAAATCGTTTATTACGATTTTGCCTATTCCCTACTCAGGGACGATGGCGTTAAGACGAAGATCATTAAGAAGTATCTTCCGTTCATAAATCAGCAGGTCAATCGTTACCTACAGATGATGGACTTTTATATTAATTTTCATTTGGATGAAGAATTTAACGAAACGGTAAAATCGCCCATTCACGAAGACTTTTCTTATAGTTCCTTCAGTGAGGGTGAAAAAATGAGAATCGACCTTGCCCTACTCTTCACTTGGAGAGAAGTCGCCCGAGTCAAAAACTCCGTTAATACTAATCTGCTGATTATGGATGAGGTGTTTGATAGTTCTCTTGATGGATTTGGAACCGATGAGTTCCTTAAGATTATTCGTTATGTGATTAAGGATGCTAATATCTTTGTGATTTCCCACAAAGCAGATCTTCATGACAAATTCGAAAGTGTCATAAGGTTCGAAAAAGTCAAAGGTTTTTCCCGTATGGTGTCTTCACAGGCACAAGAAGAATGAACACTCCAAATTGGCAGCACCATTCCAAGAAAGAACAGAAACGAAAACTTAAACCACAAGCACTCCGACAAGCAAAGGCACGCCGCCAAGCACTCAAGAAGCGTCTCCAGCAAGGGGACGCTTTTTTTAATAAATACATAAAAAGTCTGTATAAAATAAAATGTCTTTATCAACCAACACTACTTATAGACTTCTTGTAGAAAAACTTGGAGCAACTGACCCTGATGCCTTTATTGGAAATGAAGGAGAAGTATTCTATAACCCCAGTGTTGCCTCCCTCAAACTATCAGATGGTTCCACTGCTGGTGGCACTACTATCGGTGGTGGAGGTGGAGGTGGGGAATCCTACTGGGAATCAACAGGAGCAGGAATTAACACAACTTCTAATGTTGGAGTGGGGACCACAAATCCACAAACGAAACTACAAGTTGGTTCAACATTTGATTCTCAAGTAATTGGATTTGGAACTGTTCTGGGATATGCTTATCCATCAACAAATGTTCTAATTGGCGATGAAAATACAGGACCAAACCTGACCCCAAAAGTAGGTGGTGATTGGAAAGGACTTAATAACAACTTTATTGGTGGTGGTGCAGGTAAATTAACCACTACTGGAACTGGTAATAACTTCTTTGGTCTTTATGCGGGAGAAAACAACACCACTGGATATTATAATAACTTCTTTGGTCTTTATTCTGGGCGTGCTAACACCACTGGTTATAATAATGTTTTCATAGGTGGTTATAGTGCTGGAATTAACAATACCGATGGACATCAAAATAACTTCATTGGTTCATATGCGGGATATTCTAACACTGGTGGAGATGATAATAACTTCTTTGGCTCGTCTGCAGGAAAATATAACACCACTGGAAATCAGAATGTCTTTATTGGTAGATATGCAGGAGCATATAATACCACTGGATCACGTAATATTGCCATTGGACAGTTTGCAGGACAGGCCAATACTACAGGAACGGATAATATATTCCTGGGTCGATATTCTGGATATAGTCTCAATTCATCAACTGATGCTTTTTCTAATATTATTATTGGTAATAGTGCTGGTGCTGGTCAAAACTATAGTGGTTCTAGAAATGTTTATATTGGTGGCGGCGCTGGTTCTGATAATGATGGTGGAAGAGAAAATGTTTTCTTAGGAGAGGGTGCAGGATATGCTTCTGCCACAACATCGTGGAGTATGTTCCTTGGTGCTCATACAGGTGGTTTTGGTGACTATACCACAACGGTAGATCATAAAGTTATCATTGGTGTTGGTACTAATGCATTCAGGGGTGATTTTGATGCTCCAGAACCACATAAGAGCACTCAACTTGCAATTGGTATAAAAACCACTGGATCTGGCGGTCATACTGATTATTGGATTGTGGGTAATGAAAACTTCAATATTGGTATAGGAACCACAAATCCAACAACGAAACTTCAAGTTGGGGGTGATGTTAAAGTTGGTGTTAATACTTCAGAGGGTGTTATACTTACTGATTCCAACGGAGTTGCTTGGAGATTGAGTGTAAATACTGATGGTACACTTACAACTACTGCAGTTTGATAGAAATTAATTTATGAAAACTTATTATTTTATGGCAGGACTACCTCGTTCTGGTAGTACCGTCCTTTCTGCGATTTTAAATCAAAATCCAAGATTTTATTCTGGTCCTTCAAGTCCAGTTTTATCCACAATGTATACTGTGGAAAATCATTTAGCAAATAATGAACTCTTTACTGGATATCCAAAACCAGAACAAGCAAAGAATATTATCTCTTCAATTATTGATCAATTCTATGATGATGTTGAGAAACCTGTAGTAATTGATAAGAATCGTGCTTGGACTGCAAGAGTTCCTTATATTCAAGGTTATATTGGTCAACAAGCAAAGATTATTTGTCCTGTGAGAGATATTGATGAAATTCTCACTTCAATGATTATGATGATTCGTCGTAATCCCTATAAAGAAGGTCAGGAAAGAATTAACTTTATTGATGAACAACTTGTTAAACTTAATATTCCCTTGAGTGATGATAATCGTTGTGAATATATTGCTGGTCCTCAAGGAATTCTTGGTCAAAGTTTAGATGCAATTCAAAAAGGACTAAAGCAAGGATTTGCAGACAATATTCATTTTGTTGAATATAAAGACTTGGTAAATAATCCAGAAGAAACTCTTGAATCTTTGTATGAATTTGTTGGTGAAGAATATTATGAACATACCTTTGATAATTTGAAGAATCAAAACCAAGAACAAGATTTGAGAACTTATGGACTTGCTGATATGCACCAAGTTCATTCTAAACTTGAATCAACTGCACCAGATCCATCAGAAATTCTCTCTAAAAACATTTTAAATAAGTGTAAAGGAATGGATTTTTGGAGACAAAAATTAAACATTGTACAATAGGAGTAATTAAATGCCAGACTCAAAAAGACGAGCAACATTCAACTTGGAAAGAACACTTGAATCTACAGGACATAGTGAAGATTTAGTTCGTCGTCTTGTTACAGAAGGTACTCATAGTGAAGAAATTCATAGTATAATCACACAAAATACAAAACACATTAAGATTATTCTTGGGAAACAAGAAGTTATTGATTCTGCATCACCAAGACTTGTAGGATTCCAAGAAGCAGTAGAACTTGGAGAAGCATTTGTTGCATCTTGATACTGATAAATAATTATACCCAAAGACAGTTGATGAACCGTCACATGACCCCGCCTAAACAGCGGGGTTCTTTTGTATAATAGGTTCATACGCAACAGACCTATGACCGTTCGCCACGAAATCAAGTCCCAACTTGCTAAACTCCTTGCCACTGAGGACCTGGTGGTTGAGCACAAGAAGGTGGAGACTGCCTGCTTTAATGTCCACACTCGTGTGCTGACTCTTCCTATGTGGGAGAAGGCAAGCAGCACCGTCTATGATCTCCTGGTGGGTCATGAAGTGGGACATGCTCTCTATACTCCCGATGAGGATTGGTTGAAGGAGCACAAGATCCCTCCACAGTTTGTGAATGTGGTTGAGGACGTTCGTATCGAAAAACTGATGAAGCGTCGGTATGCGGGTCTCTCCAAGACCTTCTACAAAGGGTATGGAGAGCTTGCTGAGCAAGATTTCTTCCAACTTGAAGATGAAGATATTACTACCTATAATCTTGCCGATAAGGTTAATCTTTATTACAAGATTGGAAACTTTGTAGATGTTCCTTTTGAGGATGATGAGAAAGAACTTGTCACCTTGATTGGAGAGACTGAAACTTTTGTTGATGTTCTTGCTGCTGCTTGGAAGCTCTATAGGTTTTGTAAGCAGAAGCAGGAAGAAGAAATGAAGACTCCCATGGATGATTTGGAGTCTCAGACTTCTGGTTCTAATCAAGGTGCTTCTGATTTTTCTGATCAACCTGAGGGTGAGAATGATCAGCAGGAGCAGCCTGGTGAAACCGATTCTTATGGTGGCACTGCTGAGCAGGAGCAGCAACCTACTTCTGCTGGTGGTGAAACCAATGAGGAACCAGAGGTTAAAACTATGGAGTCGCTTGAGGAAGCACTCAAGCAACTCGTTGAGAATGGTGGTCCTGAGAATGTTTATCTTGAGTTGCCAAAACTTGATTTGAAAAAAATCATTGTTCCTAATGCTGAAATTCATGATAAGTGTAAAGAATACTGGGGTTCTTGGATCGAAGAACAGGAGCACACCCATGAGGAAATCTTTGGTGAAGTTGATAAGAAGTTTGTAGAGTTCAAACGTTCGGCACAGAAAGAAGTCAATTATCTTGTGAAAGAGTTTGAGTGCCGTAAGGCAGCAGACTCCTATGCTCGTGCTACTACTGCTCGCACTGGTGTGCTGGACTGCACCAAACTTCACACCTACAAATACAATGAAGACCTCTTCAAGAAAGTCACTACCCTTGCTGACGGTAAGAATCACGGTCTGGTGTTTATCCTTGACTGGTCTGGTTCTATGAGTGATGTGATGCTCGATACCGTCAAGCAACTCTTTAACCTTGTTTGGTTCTGTAAGAAGGTTGCTATTCCTTTTGAGGTTTATGCTTTCACCAGTGACTATCCTCTAGTTTCCTATGATGAGAATGGTAAAGCAAATATTCGTGAACTTGCCTATACCAAAAAGGATGGTTTGGTTCAGGTTGGTGAGTGGTTCTCTCTCATGAATATGCTCACTAGCAAGACTAATGGTAAAACTTTGGAAGAACAGATGAAGAATCTGTTCCGTCTTGCCCATGCCTTCCGTTGGAACACTTTCACTCGTTATCAAATTCCTTATGGTATGAGTCTTTCTGGAACCCCCTTGAATGAAACTCTTGTTTCTCTCCATCAAATTCTTCCCAATTTCCAAAAGGAGAACAAACTCCAGAAAGTTCAGTGTGTAATCTTGACTGATGGTGAAGCAGCAATGCCCAAGTATCACCGTGAAGTTCAGCGCCGCTGGGAGGATGAACCTTTTATGGGCACCAATTACATTGGACCTAATTCTTTCCTCCGTGATCGTAAGACTGGTATGTCCTACTCTCTTGATTGTGAGTGGTATGAATTCACTGATATTCTTCTTCGCAACCTCCGCGATAACTTCAAGGATATCAACTTCATTGGTATCCGTGTGCTTGAGTCCCGTGATGCTGGTGGTTTCATTCGCCGCTACTGTGGATACTTCGGTCCTGAGCACGAGAAGACCATGAGTATCTGGAGGAAAGAAAGGGCATTCACTATCAAGAAGTCTGGATATCATTCCTACTTTGGTATTTCTGCTAATGCCCTTTCTCAGGATGCTGACTTTGAGGTTGCTGAAGATGCTACTAAGACTCAAATCAAATCTGCTTTTGCCAAGAGTCTCAAGTCTAAGAAAATGAATAAAAAAATCCTTGGAGAGTTTGTGGAGCTTGTTGCCTAATAAATAATTAAAAATTTTTTATAACGATGTCTAGATTTTTAGATCGTATTGCTGGAAGACCCCTAACAGGAACCACTCCAGAACCTACACCTGCTCCTAAACCCGCACCAAAACCAGCACCTGCTCCTAAACCAGAACCTAAATTTGAACCTGTCGTTGAAGAAAGTGTTGAAGAAAAAGGATGGGGCGAAGGTTGAGGTCCAATTTAAAAACCGCACACTGGGGGTTTTGAAACCCCCTTTTTTCGTATATAATAACTTCAGTTGAAAAACAAATCCCAAACAAATGACCATCTCTGCTGACTACATCATTACTTCTCTTCAGGCAGTTTACGGTGAGTCCGTTACTTCTGCTGATATTCGTGGATGGTGTGCTATGAATGGTTCTAACTACCAGACCGTTACTAAGAAACTTGAGCAATACAAAACTGGTCGTGGTAAGTGGAATCTTACTGTTCGGGAACAAATGGAGCAAACCTATCAGGCTCCTGCTGCAATTGTTCCCGTTCAGGAACAACAAAATCTTATCCCCGAAAAAGATGATACCTTCGTCCGCTTTGGTAACTTTGGCGATATTCGCAAAATTATTCAATCTCGTCTTTTCTATCCTACGTTCATTACGGGTCTTTCTGGCAACGGTAAAACGTTCTCTGTTGAGCAAGCTTGTGCCCAACTTGGACGCGAACTGATCCGTGTAAATATTACTATTGAGACTGATGAAGATGACCTTATCGGTGGTTTTAGGCTTGTTGATGGGAACACCGCATGGCATAACGGTCCCGTCATCGAAGCACTCGAACGTGGAGCAGTTCTTCTCCTTGATGAGATTGACCTGGCTTCCAATAAGATCCTCTGCCTTCAGTCCATTCTAGAAGGTAAGGGTGTCTTCCTCAAGAAGATTGGTCGTTGGGTGAAACCTGCTGCTGGTTTCAATGTTATTGCCACTGCCAACACCAAAGGTAAGGGTAGTGATGATGGACGCTTCATCGGCACCAATGTGCTTAATGAGGCATTCCTTGAGCGTTTCCCTGTGACCTTTGAGCAGGAGTATCCGACTCCTAAGACTGAGCAGAAGATCCTTGAGGGTATTTCTTCTTCTCTGGGTGTTAGTGATTCTGATTTCTGCAAGCGTCTGACTGACTGGGCTGACATCATCCGTAAGACCTTCTATGATGGTGGTATTGAAGAAATCATTTCCACTCGCCGTCTGGTACATATCATTCGTGCCTATTCTATCTTCCAAGACAAAGCAAAAGCAATTCAAGTCTGTGTAAACCGATTTGATGATGAAACCAAACAAGCATTCCTTGAACTCTATGACAAAGTTGACGCCGACTTCCAACTCCCTGTGGAACCAGTACAAGAAGGTACTGTGGGAAACGTTTCCTGACTTCGAGAACATTTGTGACTGGGCAGACTGGGAGGACAACGGCACCTCCCTCTCCGCCAAGATATATAACAATAAATATGTTCTCAAGTCCAGGGAAGTTGAGATTTGGGATGGAAAGTCTTGCATATATAACAACATCATCTATCCAAAGACGGGTGAGAATCTACCCTGCTTCGGGATGGATTTGATGGGTTTCTTTGATAAGAAGGTTATTATTGTATTTGACTTCCAACACCCAGTGGAAAACTATTTGTTCTCTCATCCAGATCTCCCAAAGGCAGATGGTTCATTCAGATTCTTTGAACCTGGTAATCACTTCTCCGAGAATGTATTTGTTCGCAAATGCACGATGGATCAGGTCAATGATTATCTTGATGACTTCCGTGCCTATTTACAAGCATACAAAGAAATGCTAGAATCAAAGAAACCTAGTGGGTTTGCTGTTTCTTCTACTTACGGGGATTTCGACAAATATATGAAACGCCTGGATCCTGTAAGTGGATATCTTTCCAGCAAGTTTGGAAAAGAAAAAGCAGAATCACTTGTAAATGATTTCCTTTTCTGCTATGGTTAATTCCTGGTCTTTACTTTATGATGAACTAAAAATGGATGAATATCCGTACTCCGTTAATGACGGAATGACTCCTTGGGGTCACAGTGACTACGAATTCTTAATTCAAAACAAAATGACTGAAAAAACTGATCGACGTTACAAGTACAGCGAATCACGAATCATCAAAGAATTGGAAGAATATATTTCCGCAACATACAATCAACATTACTCTTCTGGTGATGATAAAATTCAAACGCTGGACCTGATTGAAGCATGTGGTGACGGAGAAGCATTCTGCCGTTCTAATATTCTCAAGTATGCCTCTCGTTATGATAAGAAAGGCACTGCCCGCCGTGATATTATGAAGATTCTGCATTATGCTGTACTTCTGATGCACTTCAACGATAAGAATGCACAACGCGAAACTTACAATCAATGAATAACATGAAACTCTCTGATAATACCCTGACTATTCTTAAGAACTTTGCAGGTATCAACAACTCTATCCTCGTGAAAGAGGGTAACCGTCTTCGTACTATTTCTGTCGCTAAGAACATTCTGGCAGAGGCAGATATCAAAGAAGAGTTTCCTCGTGATTTTGCCATCTATGATCTTAATCAGTTTCTAAATGGTTTGAGTCTTCACCAGGATCCTGATCTTGACTTCAATGAAGCATCTTATCTGAGTATCAAAGAAGGTAAGCGTCGTGTGAAGTATTTCTTTGCCGATCCTAATGTTATTATTTCTCCCCCTGAGAAAGACATTCAACTTCCTTCTCAAGATGTTTGTTTCCAATTGGACAGTGCATCTCTGGAGAAACTGGTGAAAGCAGCAGCAGTGTATCAACTACCTGATCTCTCTGCAGTTGGTGAAGCAGGTGTCATCAAACTGGTGGTTCGTGATAAGAAGAATGATACTTCTAATGAGTATGCTATTGTTGTTGGTGAAACCGATCAGGAATTTACTTTCAATTTCAAAGTAGAAAACATCAAGATTATTCCTGGTGCATATGATGTTGTTGTTTCTTCTAAACTGCTTTCTCAATTCACTAACACTCGTTACAACCTCAAGTATTACATTGCTCTGGAACCTGATTCCACCTTTGGATGATGAGGCACATTCTCTTTACCCTTAAGGGTTGTCCTTTTGGACTTTTGGATGATGAAGCGCATGTTCGCAATGTTCTTGTGAAGGCAGCAGAACTCTGTAAGAGTACCTTATTGGATCTTTCCTCCCACAAGTTTGATCCACAAGGTGTGACTTCTGTTGTTCTGCTCGCTGAGTCTCATATCAGTATTCACACTTGGCCAGAGGTTGGTATGGCAGTTTGTGACGTTTTTACATGTGGAGAACACACAGTTCCTCGTGCTGGTGTAACATACATGTATGAAGCAATGGATGCTAGAGACATTGTTTCCAACGAATTTGTGAGACCACTTGAATGAACGCAAATCAACTACGTGTCTTGGGAAGTATCTGTTTAATTATTGGATACTTTTTTATTCTTTATGTTTCTGTTTATTGGGGATGTTGGATCCGCCTATTTGGAAACGTAGCAATGCTTCCATTTGCTGTTAAGATTAAGACTTGGGATATCGTTGGTTTGGAAACATTTTTCTCTGCAATTGATGCCTCTAAAATTATTCAACTTTCGTTATGAAAAATTGGAAAGAACTTTATAATAATCTACCAAACGAAGAGTTAGACAAGATTGCCATTTTGCGTGTGATGGAATGTACTAATGGTATTATTCAGTATGCATTCCGAGATGGAGAAGATTATGCTTTATCCATCGATGACACTCGCCGTGCAATGAAGTTTAGCATGTCTTGTATGAAAAGAATGCAAATCCCTTTGAAGGAAGAAACAATTACCTTTGCTCCAGAAACTGAAGAACTCATGCGGCAAGCAAGAGATTATTATGTTCGTGGATATAAGCAGGGGGATGATGAAGCACTCCGTGAATTCAATTCAATTTCGGAAGCATCAGCGAAAGCTTGTGGTGTTGAACGTTTAGTCGCAGCAAAAAAACTTTTAGAAGAAAACGTTGACGATATCCCTCCCAACACCCTACAATGGGGGTTAGGATATCTCATGCAGTTCTTTCGATGAACATCTTTGTCACAAATCCATTCCCTGCTGAAAGTGCCATCTGTCTTCCTGACAAGCACATTGTCAAGATGCCGCTTGAGTGCTGCCAAATGCTTAGCATTATTGCTTCTCCCTGGTATCATGATTATGGGGTTCTTCCCAAGCAAGACGGCACTGCCTATAAGACAGCGAAGGGGGCATTTCGCAACCACCCATGCACCAAATGGGCGGCGGAAACGGTGGATAATGCCTATTGGCTTATCAAGTGGGGATTGAACTTGTGCCAAGAGTATAGTTTGCGCTATAATAAGACTCACTCTTGTGAGGGGACATTGACTCATGCATACTATCTTTTCCCTAAGGGTAAGTTGGATGAAGTAACTCCTTTCGCACGGGCAATGCCTGAGGAATACAAGTTTGATACTAGTATTTCTACTTTTGACGCATACAAGATGTATATTGCATCCAAACCTTGGGTGAAAGACAACTATCTTCGTATGCCCCAACGCAAACCTGATTGGGTTTAATTATGAAACTGATTGATAAAAAGGACTCTCGGTATTTTACTGAAACGTCCAATGAACCATACATTCGTCACCGATATAAGTTGGTGGATGCTCATGGTGATTTTGTAATTTTTGATAACTGGGAAGATACTCAGATGATGTGGTGGAATACTCCAGCGCAGTTTTTGTCTCACATTGAGGTTCTTGATAATGAGTGATTTTATTTGGGTTGAGAAATACCGCCCAAAGACTATTGATGAATGTATTCTCCCCGACTCTGCCAAGCAGATGTTTAAGGAGTTTCTAAATAAGGGCGAAATCCCCAATATGCTGTTAGCAGGTCCTCCTGGTATCGGCAAAACTACGGTTGCCAAAGCACTGTGCAATGAACTTGGAGCAGATGTATATGTCATCAATGGATCCGACGAGGGTAGATTCCTCGATACTGTCAGAAACAATGCGAAGAACTTCGCTTCGACCGTCTCGCTTACATCAGATTCTAAACACAAAGTCATCATCATTGATGAGGCAGATAACACGTCCAACGATGTACAACTCCTCCTACGGGCGTTTATTGAGGAGTTTGCTGGCAACTGCCGCTTCATCTTCACCTGTAACTACAAGAACAAGATCCTTGAACCCCTCCACAGTCGATGTGCCGTCATTGACTTCTCCATCAAAGGAAAGGAGCGACAGGGTATCGCAGCACAGTTCTTCAAGCGTATCCAAGAAATCTTGGATACAGAAGGTGTTGAATATGATAACAAGGTCCTGGTAGAACTGATTAATAAGCACTTCCCCGATTGGCGGCGAGTGCTGAATGAGTGTCAGCGTTATTCTGTAAGTGGGAAGATTGACTCTGGCATTCTTGCTACTTTCTCTGATGTTGCCGTAAATGAACTCGTTAAAAACCTTAAAGAAAAGAATTTCTCAGAAGTTCGGAAGTGGGTGGTTTCTAACATGGACAATGATACTACTGTCCTTATGCGTCGTATTTACGATGCTTGTTATACATCCCTTGAAAACAATAGTGTTCCTGCTGCTGTGCTTGTTATTGCTAAGTATCAGTATCAGTCGGCATTTGTAGCCGATCAGGAAATAAATATGCTTGCTTGTCTAACTGAATTAATGGTGGAGTGTAACTTCAAATGATTAAAACTAGATATTATCTGAAATTTGGAAAGCAGACATCAACTTTTGGTGTAGATCCAAAAAAGTGGATGAAAAAATTTGGTTGGGAATTTGTCAAGTCTAATGGAGTAAAAGTTTATTATGATGAAGATTTGAAGCAACTTTATTGCTATGAAAAACCAACCCTTTTATCTCAATATGATTGGGGCAAAACAATGTATTCATTACACTCTGCAGATTTGATGATTGATTTTGAAAAAGAAGTTGAAATCACTGAAGAGGTTGTAAAATTAAAACCTGGAAAATCTCAAAAGACTCAATGGAAAAGTAGTAACAAGGGTGGCAATGGTAAAAATGTAACATTAAATCCAAAACCCTCCAATGTTACTAAAAATCCTGGACCAGTTAGATATTATAGTAAAGTGGATCAGGATGGATTTACTAGAACAAATAAACCAAAAAATAATCCCCCAAAGGGAACTATTGTTGGAATTTTTACTGGAGTGTAACTTTAAATGAATGTAAAACTTATTCGTATGTGGTCTGGTGAAGATGTTATCGCAGACCTGATTGAGGAAAAAGATGATTCTGTGATCATCTGCAATCCTATTGTTGCCGTTCCTGCTGGTAATGGTCAAATGGGTTTTGCTCCCTGGTCTCCTCTTCTAAAAGGTAAAAATGAGGAACTGGAAGTGACTAAAAAATACGTTGTGTATATTGCTGAGGCGCAAGGACAAGTTGTTGAACAATATGAAGAGATGTTCTCTGTAATCAAAGCACCTAGCAAAAAACTGGTACTTTGATCATGAAAAACAAACGACACCAAATAAAGTCCAGAATGTATTATTACTTCTGGGGAGTTTGTACGGTTGCCGTAGTATTTGGGCAACTCTATGTGGGTGCTGGATACCGTGTTATGGCAGAAAGCGTAAATAGACTTACTTATACACTTGTGGGAGAATTGGATGGGCCTACTCGTTATCGATAAAACTAAACTGGTAGAACCAAAAGTGAAGACTACACCCCAACTTGTTGAGCAGGCAAATATGGCATTGTTTCGTGCTAAAATGACTTTACCTGCTGCCGCAAAACACTGCGGTATGACACAGAAAGAAATGAAGATGACTTTCTGGGAATTTTTGAAGTATCATCCGAAAGATTATGAGCAGTCTGAAAAGTTATAAAACACCCTTACGCTACCCTGGAGGCAAGTCCCGTGCTTGCACCAAGATGGATCAATACTTCCCTGATCTTAGGGAGTATGATGAATTCCGCGAACCATTTCTTGGTGGTGGTAGCGTTGCCATTCATATCACTAAGAAGTATCCAAATCTAAAGATCTGGGTTAATGATCTTTATGAACCTCTTGTCAACTTCTGGCAGCAACTCCAGATGTTTGGTCGTGAGATGAGAGATGAATTGCTGCAACTAAAATATCGTCATATAGAACCTACCAGTGCTAAAAACCTATTCCTTGACGCCAAGAAGTATCTTGCAAGACCTTTGGAAGACAGTGAAAATTTCCAGCGTGCTGTTTCTTTCTATGTGGTTAATAAGTGTTCTTTCTCAGGTCTTACTGAGTCCTCCTCCTTCTCCGCCCAAGCAAGCGACTCCAATTTCTCAATCAAAGGAATTGACAAACTGCCAGGTTATTCAGAAATAATCAGGAACTGGAGAATCACTAACTACTCCTATGATTACCTACTTGGCGCTGAAGGTAATGCTTTTGTATATCTTGATCCTCCTTATGACATTAAGGATAACCTCTATGGTCGTAAGGGGTCAATGCACAAAGGATTTGATCACGATAGGTTTGCTGCTGACTGCTCTGCTTTTAGTCTTGATCAGTTAATTAGTTATAATTCTGATCAACTTGTTAGGGATAGATTCACCGACCCTAAGTGGAATGCTGCTGAGTTTGATCTTACCTACACAATGCGATCTGTAGGTGAATATATGCGAGAGCAAAAGAAACGTAAGGAACTACTACTTTTTAATTATGGAATTGAAGGACTGGTTAAACTCGATCAATCAGACCAAGAAAAATCTGATTGACGAAGACCCTTCACTTGAGAAGGAATATCCTCCCTATATCATCAACCGTTGTTTCTCTGGACACCTTGATGCTGTAATGTTTGCTAATGAGTTAAACCAGTATCATTTTCTCCCTAAAAAGTTGCAATATGATTTTCTTCTAAATAGTCTGAGGAAAAAGAAGAGATTTTCTCCCTGGCTCCGAAAAGATACAATCAAAGATCTTGATTATGTCAAACGTTATTATGGTTATAGTAATGAAAAGGCAAAACAAGCTTTGAGGATTCTAACAGAAGAACAACTTAATTTTATAAAATCGAAATTTGAAACTGGAGGAACAAAATGAGTGTCGTTCAAGAACCTGAAGTGAAGTGGACGCCCGATCAAATGGTTGAAGTGGTTCTTAATGAACCAGATGACTTTTTGAAAGTACGCGAAACTTTGACTCGTATTGGAGTCGCATCACGAAAGGAAAAGAAAATCTATCAGTCTTGCCATATTTTACACAAGCAAGGTAGATATTATCTCGTTCACTTTAAGGAACTGTTTGCCCTTGACGGTAAGCACGCAAACCTTACTGTGAATGATGTCCAACGACGTAATCGTATCGCTCAGTTGCTTGCTGACTGGGGATTGATTGGTATTGTGGATGTCACCAAGATTCAGGATATTGCTCCCCTGAACCAGATCAAGGTTCTTGCCTATAAGGATAAGAACGATTGGATTCTGGAAACCAAGTACAACATTGGTTCTAAGAAAAAAAGAGTAGAAGAAGCAGAATAATAAATGAAAATAATTGATAATTTTTTAGATGATGAACATTTACAACCAATAATCGAAAAAATATCTGGATCATACTTTCCTTGGTATTGGTCCAGAGTTCTCGATGATCATATGTTTTTGGAAGATTTGAAATATAACTTTCAGTTTGGACATACTCTTTTTAGGGATAATACCATTACTAGCAAAGAGTTTGATTTATTCATCCCCCTTTTGGATAGAATGAATATAAAATCTTTACATAGAATAAAATTAAATTTAAATCCAATCACACCCAAAATTATTGAACATGGGTATCATGTAGATAATGAATTTGATGACCATACAACGTCAGTGTTTTATTTGAACACTAATAATGGTTACACTAAATTCCAAAATACTGAACAAAAAGTAAATTCGGTAAAAAATAGATTAGTAACTTTTCCCTCAAGTACATATCATACGGGATCTACATGTACAGATTCCCCTAGGAGATTAGTTCTTAATATCAACTATGTGTAAAAAACCGAATAAAGGAGAGCGGGTTTCAACACCCGCTTTTTTTGTGTTTCTTGTATAATTATATACGGATGCCTTCGGGGTCCACACAACACAAACTCGCTTTTTAAGGAGAAGTCACATGACTAACTTAATGAAATTTCACACTGCGGACATTCCTGCCCTGTTAGATCGTATAAATAAATACAGTATTGGAATGGATGATTACTTCGATCGTCTCTCGACGCTGCACGAGACTACAAGTAACTACCCACCATACAATCTAATTCAAGTTAGTAATGTAGAATCTAGGCTTGAGTTAGCACTAGCAGGATTCAAGAAGAAAGAAGTCAATGTCTACACACAAGACGGAAAACTTTTTGTCGAAGGACAAAAAGAAGATAAAGAAACAAACACAGCATATCTCCATAGAGGAGTGGCTCAACGATCTTTCACCAGAGCATGGACCCTATCAGATGAAACGGAAGTTAGATCAGTTACATTTGAGGATGGGTTACTTTCGGTAGTTCTTGGAAAAATCGTTCCAGAGCATCATCAACGTAAAGATTATCTTTAAACCAATACAATTGAGCAGAAATCAGTAGCGGTTGAGACAGATTTTTGTATCACTATGATACATAATCACTATATAATTTAGACCTATGGAGGAGACGATGCACTTTACCACCGCCGCCTTAACATTTGGAACAGTAATGACTCTTTTCTTTGGGGGAACGCTCGCCGCCGTTCTACCCTGATACTTCCTGATAAATAAAAATGAATATCGTCGGCGCTATGCTGTGCGGGGAGGTAACTGGCAAAATCCAGTTGACACCTCCCTTTTCTATTGATAGAATGTATGGAGGAATGAACTACTAAATGGCAATCAAACTCGCTCTATTGAAGTCTGGTGAGCAAGTAATTACAGACGCTAAAGAAATCCTCATTGAGGATAAACTGTGTGGATTCTTTTTCTATAAACCACACAGGGTTCGCCTCAATCGTCCCATGCTTCTCAAAGAAGATGAGGAAATAAATCCTGATTCTGTTGAGGTTACTCTTTCTCCTTGGATTTTACTTACAGAGGATGAAAGGATGGCAGTTGCCACTGATTGGGTTGTAACGATGGTTGAACCAATCGATGATATAAAAGAAATGTATTTGGAGAAGACTAATGGAAAGATTGGTAAAGATTCTGGCACTGATTAACAATACATATCTAATCAGTGAGATTGTAGAGGTTGGTGCCGATATTGGGCAACCAGACTGCAAGATTACGAATCCTTTTGTATTACGTTCTGATAAAACAATGGAACCTTTCCTTTGTGATTATAGCAATCAGGACACTTTTATGATAAACTCAGACAAGATCTTAACTCTTGCTGATCCAACAGAAGAACTTCTGTCCAAATATATTGAACTAACTGCATAATGCGCTTTTACACAAACGTCCAGATGGTCGGGGATCACTTCCTCGTTCGTGGTTATGATAATGGCGAGCATTTCATGACCCGTGAGAGGTTTTCCCCGACCCTTTTTGTACCTTCAAAAAGAGAAACTAGATATCAAACTTTGAATGGTGAGTATGTAGAACCTATTGAACCTGGATCAGTTCGTGAGTGTAGAGATTTTATCAAGAAGTATGATGGCGTAGAAGGATTCAAAATCTACGGCAATGATCGGTATGTCTATCAATATCTTTCTGCCAAGTATCCTGAGGAACAAATCAAGTTTGATATTGATAAGGTTAAACTAGCAACTCTTGATATTGAGGTTGCGTCTGAGAATGGTTTTCCAGATGTAGAGTCTGCTGCTGAGGAAATCCTTCTTATTACCCTTCAGGATTATTCTTCTAAGGAGATTATCACCTGGGGAAAAGGTCCTTTCAAACTCAAGCAGGGTAATCATTACTACAAGCAGTTCAATAACGAGTACGATCTCCTAAACGATTTCATTCACTGGTGGATGGATAACACTCCAGAAGTTATTACTGGGTGGAACAGTAAGTTGTACGATATTCCATATATCGTTCGTCGCCTTGATCGTATTCTTGGTGAGAAGTTGATGAAGCGTATTTCTCCTTGGGGATTGGTTACCGAACTGGAAACTTATATTGCTGGTCGTAAGAATATTTCCTACGATATCGGTGGTGTTTCTCAGTTGGACTATCTGGATCTCTACAAGAAATTCACATACACCAACCAGGAGAGTTATCGCCTGGACCACATTGCGAGTGTGGAGTTGGGTCAGAAGAAACTAGATCACAGTGAGTTTGATACTTTCAAAGACTTCTATACTAATGGTTGGCAGAAGTTTGTAGAATACAACATTATTGACGTAGAACTTGTTGACCGCCTGGAAGACAAGATGAAACTTATTGAACTTGCTCTCACTATGGCATATGATGCCAAGGTGAATTATGAAGATGTGTTTTATCAAGTCCGCATGTGGGACACGATCATTTATAACTACTTAAAGAAAAGGGATATTGTTATCCCACCAAAGGAAAGAACCGACAAGGATTCCAAATATGCAGGAGCATACGTCAAGGAACCGATTCCTGGAAAGTATGATTGGGTTGTGTCTTTTGACCTTAATAGTCTGTACCCTCACCTTATTATGCAGTACAACATCTCGCCAGAGACCCTCTGTGAGGAAAGACATCCCAGCGCAACTGTTGAGAAAATCCTAAATCAGGAACTTACTTTTGAGTTGTACAAAGACTATGCGGTATGTGCCAACGGTGCCATGTTCCGAAAGGATGTTCGTGGATTCCTTCCAGAACTGATGGAAAAGATCTATAAGGATCGAACCGTCTATAAGAAGAAAATGCTTGCTGCCAAACAGGAGTATGAAAAGACACCTACAAAAGATCTTGAGAAAGAAATCGCACGGTGTAACAATATCCAGATGGCTCGTAAGATTCAGCTTAACTCTGCTTATGGCGCTATCGGTAATCAGTATTTTAGATATTACAAACTCGCAAACGCAGAAGCGATTACTCTATCTGGGCAAGTCTCTATCCGCTGGATTGAGAACAAGATGAACCAATATCTAAATAATCTGTTAAAAACAGAGGCGGAAGATTATGTCATCGCATCTGACACTGATTCAATCTATCTTAATATGGGACCTCTTGTTACTAAATTTTTTAGTAATCAGTCTGGTGATAAAACAAAGATTGTTGGAATACTTGATAAGATCTGTCAAGACAAGTTGGAACCATTCATCGAGTCCAGTTATCAGGAACTTGCGAACTACGTTTCGGCATATGACCAAATGATGTTCATGAAGCGTGAGAATATTGCCGAACGTGGTATCTGGACTGCGAAGAAGCGATACATTCTCAACGTATGGAATAGTGAGGGTGTTCAATACAACGAACCCAAACTAAAGATGATGGGTATTGAGGCAGTTAAATCCTCCACTCCTGCTCCTTGTCGCCAGATGATTAAGGATGGTCTTAAACTGATGATGAGTGGCACAGAAGATGATGTGATTGACTTCATCGATAAGTGCCGATCTGAATTCAAGGCTTTACCACCAGAGCAAATTGCTTTCCCTAGAACTGCTTCCGACGTGCGTAAATACCAATCTTCATCAGACATCTATGTGAAGGGAACTCCAATTCACTGTCGTGGAGCACTTCTGTTTAATCACTATGTGAAAGAGAAAAAACTTACAAATAAATATTCACTCATCGGTAATGGTGAAAAAATTAAGTTTCTCTATCTCAAAAAACCAAATATTATCCAGGAAAATGTGATCTCATTCATTCAAGATTTTCCTAGAGAACTAAACCTTGACAAGTATGTGGACTATGATCTACAATTTGAAAAGAGTTTTGTTGAACCACTCAAATCTATTCTTGATGCTATTGGGTGGAGCGTCGAAAAAACTGTAAACCTAGAATCGTTTTTCTTTTAATGGATCTTCCTATTAATGACAATGAGCTTGCTACTATCGTGAAAGCAATGTCTCTCGGTGGTGATACTGCTCTGTATCAAAAACTCAAACTGGTGAAGGAATTGCGAGAGCAAGATCTTCCCTACAAGAAAATTTTGAGGGAGCAGTATGGTATGGTCGCTTAAAAATTTAAGTGAAGATGAGATTGATTTAATTCTTAAATCATTAAAAAGATACGGAGAAGATGCAACACCACTATACAATAAAATTTGGTGTTGGAAAATGAACTATAGGAAAAAAGATTATGGACTTTCTTAAAGATATTGTAAAAGAAATTGGTGATGACTACACTAAACTAGCAGCAGACATCGACGAGACCGAAACTTATGTGGATACAGGTTCGTACATTTTTAACGCACTGGTTTCAGGTAGTCTATTTGGTGGTGTATCTGGGAATAAGATTACTGCTATTGCTGGAGAGTCTTCTACTGGAAAGACTTTCTTTTCTCTCGCTGTGGTTAAGAATTTTCTTGATACTAACCCCGATGGTTATTGTCTCTA
>Ga0255776_10002854_pt1 | contig 19053 bp, 16 predicted proteins | sample 071ome_19_FD_179974 | JGI IMG/M metagenome (GOLD analysis project Ga0255776, IMG submission 179974) | Coastal salt marsh microbial communities from the Groves Creek Marsh, Skidaway Island, Georgia - 071413AT metaG (version 2) | ecosystem: Environmental > Aquatic > Marine > Intertidal zone >... | reverse complement strand
ACTTATACATCGTTAAAAGTCACCTCAAAATGCTCATTTATTAATAATAAACTGCGCTTTTTCGTAAACTTTTGCCTTGTCTAAGTTTCTCTCGTAACGCTTTAAGACCTTAACTTGGATAAAAGACTTTAACTACATATTCTCAATGTGTAATAGCTTCAAAAAGCTTTTTTGGTGTAAATATCGAAGCGGCCAGATTTTCCTTTCAATTGAACACTTGGAGTTTTGCCCGCCAAAAATGGCGCGGCCTTAGGTCGTTTGACTACCACTCGATGCTTGGCAATACGAAAGGCCGGCTCTAATAACTGATCAGCATCCTCATCTGCACCAATGAGCTGCTTAAATACCCGCATTTCTTTCTTAACCAAAGCTGACTTTGTGCGGTCCGGGAACATAGGATCCAGGTAAACAACATCGACACTATCATCATCCAAATCAACGCTGGATGATATAAAGTCTTGTTGATGCAACGACATATGAGCAACAACATCCGAAACATCAGATGAAATCTCAGCACGATCCAAACCATCTTGAAGAAGCTCACGAACCACTGGATTCCGCTCGTACATGTCTACTCGGCAGCCTAGAGCCGCTAATATCAAACTGTCACGCCCCAAACCAGCAGTCGCATCAATGACTGTTACTTGCTTATCTTTGGAAGCCTTGGACAAACCCACCGCTTTGGCCACCTGCTCACCTTTACTGCCACCGTGTTTGAGACGATGAACCATGGCATTGCCCTCAAATGCCACCTCGACAGGACCTGGGGGTTTTGGGCCTACAGTCTGAAGGTAAACGCGCTCGTCGAACACAATAGCGATATGACCATCAGAATCCAACTCGGTAAGATCAAGAGGCTGCTTGGGACGAATCACAAAACATTCAGAATCATAACGCTCAGCAAAGGACTTGGCTTGCTCTTCCCTGTGCGGTGCATACAGCACAATCCACGCACTGGAGACACGATCAGGTAATAATTTGAAAGCACTCGCCATGTAGATCAACTCTCTTAGATTGGGTAGCTATAGGCAACAAACAATAGAACAACACCTAATAGGCATCGATAAATCACAAAGGGTAGAACGCCTATCCGGTTAATAAAGGCTAGAAACAACTTAATACAGATATAAGCACTAATTGCAGCCAATAGAGCTCCCACACCTGCAACTTGCAAAGAAGCATCACTCCCCTGCTCAATCAGATCTTTGCCCTTAAATAGTCCAGCGCCCAGAATGACCGGTATCGATAATAGAAATGAAAACTTGGCGGCACTCTCTCGTGTCTGCCCCAAAAACAAAGATGCTGTCATGGTTACGCCAGAGCGAGAGGTGCCTGGAATCAATGCAAACACTTGAGCCAGCCCCACTGCCATCGCTCCTTTAACCCCCAAGGACTCAATCGGACGTTGACGAACACCGACCTTATCAGCCCAAAGCAAAACCAACCCAAAGAAGATAGAGGCTCCGGCAATCACAACAATAGAACGCAGATGCGCCTCAATAAAATCGTTCAGGGTCGCGCCACACAAGACAACAGGTATAGTAGCCAGAATAATCCACCAACCCAGCTTGGCATCAGAGGTTAGCCCCTTACCAGCAAAACTTCCAAACCAAGCCATCGCAATCTTGAAGATATCTTCCCGAAAATAAATAACAACAGCAGCCAGAGTACCTACGTGTACCGCAACATCAAAGGTTAAACCTTGATCCTGCCAACCTAACACTTGCGCAGGCAAGATAAGATGTGCAGAACTTGATATGGGTAAAAACTCTGTCAATCCCTGAATAACAGCTAATAAAACAACCTGAAACCAACCCATTGATCTTCCTTTTTCTGAATAGAGATAATCAAATCCGTTTGTCTAAACCGGACGAATCTAACCAACCTTCTGATCGGCCTTCTTTTTGGCAACATCATTACGAACATACAGAGGCTTAACCTGATCCGCAGCCCCCCAGGAAACTGTATCTGGAGCTTGGATATATAATTGAAGCATGTCCGCTGCTCTTGGACGATCATCACCCAAAACCATCAAGACATCTTCATTGAAACTCATCTGTTCCTGATAGACCAGCCCCGTGCCAATAATGGCTTCAACACCATCAAAATCAATCACAGAAGCACTTGAAACATTCGCTTCTATAACCGTCTCAACACCTTTTTCAAGAACCTTATATCTTGCCCAGTAAAGCTCATTCATTCGAGCATCCACCGTGGCAATAATATCGCCACTAAGGTTCTTTCCTGCTGAATTAGCCAGTGCCTTCGCTCTAATAGCCAAAGTAGCCAGAGTTGAAACAACGGCAACAGGCTTATCTAATGCAAAAGCCAAGCCTTGAACGACGCCAAAAGCGATTCTTAATCCCGTAAAAGATCCGGGTCCTGCTCCGACAACCAAGCCATCTAATTGGCTCATCTTCACATTATTATCAGATAGAATGTTTTCCACCATGGGTAGAATATTCTGCGTATGCTCACGAGGTAATAAACGGTGATCAGAGATAATTTTCCCATCAACCAATAGAGCAACTGAACAAGCATCAGTTGACGTATCAAGAGCCAGAAGTGTCGATTTTGTCATCGTCATACAACATAAAATAGTTTGGTTATAACCAGTTAAAAGCACACAGATATAAAAAAGGCCCAAAAGCACAGGCTTTCAGACCTATTTGTCATCCAATAATGATTAGCCTTTCAGAGCAGACATTACTCGATCACTAATCTCAGAAACTTCACCCACACCAGCAACCTTGTGCAGTTCAGGAGCAACGTCATCACCTGTCGCCGCCCAATCAGAGTAGTAGCCTACCAATGGCTTGGTTTGATCATGATAGATTGCCAGACGCTTACGAACCGTCTCTTCTGTATCATCATCACGTTGCATCAAAGGTTCACCCGTTACGTCATCCTTACCTTCTTCTTTAGGCGGATTATAAATCACGTGGTAAACACGACCTGACGCTTCATGCATACGACGGCCGCTCATGCGCTTCACAATTTCTTCATCATCCACATCGATTTCAAGAACATGATCGATCTTAACACCTGAAGACTTCATCGCTTCAGCTTGAGGAATAGTGCGTGGGAACCCGTCAAACAAGAAACCCTTTTTACAGTCTTCTTGCTGAATGCGCTCTTCAACCAATGCAATAATAATTTCGTCAGTCACCAAACCGCCGGTTTCCATAACCTCTTTCACTTTAAGGCCTAACGGTGTTCCAGCCTTAACAGCTGCACGTAACATATCACCTGTAGAGATTTGCGGAATACCAAACTCTTCACAGATATTTTGTGCTTGTGTCCCTTTCCCAGCGCCTGGTGCGCCTAACAGAATGACTCGCATAGGGTTCCCCTAAGTTAAATAAAATTGGCACGAATTATAGGTCTTTAAATCGGGTTTAGCTAGCGATCAATCCGCTATTCAGTTGGCAATCACAAAATCCATTGATCAAAGCCAATGAAAAGCCGTACGGATCGATCAAACCATACAAGCCCAAACACTCGTTTACTAATTTACACATATTCCCGACAACCTCAGATAGATGACTAGAAACTTTGAACTACACTTTTAATCTCAGGAACATGAATATTTGATATAGATTAGCAGGTGTCCTTTTATGAAAAAATTACAGTCACTGCTTCAGGAATGGCAGGATCATGCTTCAAGAAGCCAGGATGAAAAAGAATACACAGTTAAGCTATCCCGTCAGGATGCAGCACGCATCAGCGCACTTTCTGACTTATACCCCAAATTAAGTTCAGACGATGTGATCAGGGAATTATTACACATCGCACTTGATGAAGTAGAAGCGTCCTTCCCTTACGTAAAAGGCACTAAAGTAGTAGCCACAGACGAGGAAGGCGACCCAATCTATGAAGATAGCGGACTAACCCCTAAATACCTTCAACTTACACGTGAACACATCAAACAATTGAAGAACGCGGCAAACTGTCCCGGTGACTGAACAAACGTTTGAGATATACCTTAAAGCTAATAAAGCTTCCCTTGAAGATGAGAGTCTGACAGTTGTGCCATTCTGTCGGTTCACTCTCATCGCTTTATTGGCAAACTTCCTCAGGATTAAACGCTCTTAAACAAAACACTTTAAAGCTTTATCTCTGGGCTATTTTTCTTGAGACTTTACCTGATTCCAAAGCGCATCTTTTTCTTGAAGAGAAAGTGATTCGAATACCTTTTGCTGAGATTTCGACAATGATTCCATGGCCCTGAATCGGCGCTCAAATTTTACATTCGCCTTGGTTAACGCCATTTCCGGATGAACACCATGATATCTCGCCAGATTTACAGCACAGAACAAAAGATCACCAATCTCTTCTTCAATATGAGCCGGATCCGATGCGTCTTCAATCTCTTTTAGCTCTGATAGAAGTTGCTGCTGAACGCCCTCGACATTATCCCAATCAAATCCGACTTTCGATGCTTTCTTTTGCAGTTTCCAGGCTTTTATCAATCCTGGTAAACCGTCGGTAAGATTATCCAGCGCACTTTCGGTTGTTACAGATTCAGCAGAAGATCTTTCTGCTCGCTCTTGTTGTTTAATTTGATCCCACTGCTGATGAAGCTGATCATCATTTAACGCTGCTGATGCCGCAGCTGCAGTTCTTCTCAAAGAGCCATCAGGAAAGACATGAGGATGACGACGCAGCATTTTATTAACCAAGCCATCAATGACATCATGAAAATTGAACCACCCCTTCTCATCCGCCAATTTACTGTAGAAAATAGCCTGAAAGATTAGATCCCCTAACTCTTTCTTTAACTCATCCCAATCTTCACGGGCAATGGCATCAGCCACTTCATAGGCCTCTTCCAAAGTATGGGGGACGATGGTATCGAAGGTCTGTTTAATATCCCAAGGGCAACCGCCCTCAGGATCTCTTAATCGATCCATCAAATGAATGAGATCTTCCAGGTGATATACAGGCTGATCCATAACTAAACCTTATTTTTAAATAAACGGCCTTGCTTTGTCTCTTTCTACTAAAGCAGCACTCTTACCAAAACATCACGCCGGCTTAACTGTCGCTATGACGATGCGCATCTATGATGTTTGGCAACTGATCAATCTTGGTAATTACCCGACTCAAATCAGACAAGTCACTGATTTCAGCAGTAATAATCATGGTTGCAATGCTTTGACTCTTATCTGACTGCGTATTCATCGCGGTGAGATTAATCCCCTCATTCGCCAGAATCAGAGTAATATCGCGCAATAGCCCAGGACGATCGTACGCATTGATTTTAATATCCACCGGATAGGTATCCGTAGGCTCGATTCCCCAATCCACAGAAATCATACGCTCATCATCAGTCTTCTGGAGATAAAGCACATTCGGACAATCTTGTCGGTGAATACTGACGCCCTTGCCTCGCGTAATGTAGCCAACAATCGGGTCACCCGGCACCGGCTTACAGCACGATGCCAAACTGGACATCAGACTACCTACACCCTGAATTTGTACATCTTCATTGCCACGCGGTTTCGGTTTAGATAAGCCAACCGGAGCCAATTCTTCTTTAACCGGAGCTAGGAATGACTGAGCTGCATGGATTACTTGCCCTAAACGAAGATCACCTGCACCAATACGAGCAAACATTTCCTCATCCGAAGAAATATTCAGCTTTTCCGCAAGCGCCGTTAAATCAATTTTCTGAAGCGAAACTTTTCTCAGCTCAGGAATTAACAGCTCGCGACCATCAATAATGTTCTGGTCTCTGGCCTGCTCTTTAAACCAGTGTTGTACTTTTGCACGAGCACGACCGGAATTAAGATATCCAAAATCCGGATTAAGCCAATCCCTGCTTGGCTTTGCTTCTTTGGCAGTCAGGATTTCTAACTGCTCTCCAGTGTTGACCTTATAGTTCAACGGGACGATTTTCCCGTTAACCTTAGCCCCTCGACAGGCATGCCCCACTTCGGTATGAACCTTATAGGCAAAATCCAAAGGGGTTGAACCCGCAGGCAAATCCACAACGTGCCCATTCGGAGTAAAGACGTAGACCCGGTCCTGAGACACCCCCAAATCCAACTCATCACCAAGGCTCTCAAGGCTGCCCATATCGTCCTGCCATTCAAGCACCTGACGAAGCCACATAATCTTCTCTTCGTAAGCGTCTTGTTTGGACTTGGTATCCGTCCCTTTATAGAGCCAATGAGCACAAACACCTAACTCAGCATCTTCATGCATATCATGGGTTCGAATCTGTACTTCAATGGTACGACCATTCGGACCAATCACCGCGGTATGAAGCGACTGATAACCATTAGGTTTAGGTGAGGCGATATAGTCATCAAATTCTTGCGGGATATGTTTCCAAAGTGAATGAACCACACCCAAGATGGCGTAACAATCACGGACATCATTCACCAGAATGCGAACAGCGCGAATATCATAGACCTGATCAAAAGGAATTTTCTTACGCTGCATCTTTCGCCAGATGCTGTAGATATGTTTTACCCGTCCATTGATTTCAGCTTCGATCCCCATTCGTTTGAGGGATGCTTGCATCAGTTCAATCACTTCTTCAATGTACTTTTGTCGATCCAGACGCTTTTCTTCCAGTAACGAAGCTATGCGCTTATAGGAAAGCGGCTCAAGATAGCGGAAAGAAAGATCTTCTAGCTCCCACTTAATATGACCAATACCCAGACGATGCGCCAAAGGTGCATAGACATCAAACACCTCTCTGGCCACTCGCATCTTACGTTCACGACCTGCGTCTTTTACAGCTCGAATGGCACAAGTGCGTTCTGCCAGTTTAATCAGTGCAACACGCACATCATCAACCATAGCCACCAGCATTTTCCTAATGTTATCCATCTGGGATTGCTGCTGACCAAGCACTATTTTATTAGTTGGACTAACCAGGGTTCCAATGGCGGCCATTTTCAAGACGCCTTCGATCAGGTTAGCCACGGTGTCGCTAATTTCAGCGCGCACACGTTCGATGCTGACACGCCCTTCTCGTACAGCTCGATATATAATGGCTGCGACCAGGGTATCTTGATCCAGTTGCAAGTCTGCCAGTATTTCTGCCATTTCAATGCCAACATTCATGCAACCGTAACCATCTGGCCAAGTATTCTCGCCAAAATGGGAATCAAACTGCGCAACTTCGGCTATATGGCAAGCGAAGCGAATCTGAGCAATGTCCTGAATAGCTACCTTGTCAGAAAGTAACTGTAGCCATTGATCCGCATCTAAGCGGCCTTCTTTAGTTAAAGGCTGGTCGTTGCGAACTGTAACCATAATCCATCATATCCTTATGGAATGAGTATGTAGTGTGGAGCTAAGCGCTCACTAACATTCTTTAAACACCGCCAAGGTTTCAATATGAGACGTCTGTGGAAACATATCGAGTAACGTCAGACTCTCCAGTTGATACCCTTGAGCAATGAGTTCTTTTGTATCCCGGGCTAACGCCTGAGGGTTACAAGATACATAGGCAATTTTTTTAGCTGCAGTTCTCGCCATGTGCTTAACAATGAGCTCTGCACCTGCTCTCGGTGGATCCAGAATGACTTTATCCACTTTATCATCCAGATACGAAAGTGATGTCTCATCAAATAAATCATGAGCATCCGCTGAGAAATTTGTTAAGCCATTGAGCTGGGCATTCTCTTTCGACTTTTCTACCATTACATCAATCGCTTCGATCGCCTTCACTGAGCTGGCTTTTCGTGCGGCAGGTATTGAAAAGTTTCCTAATCCACTGAATAAATCCAAAACACTATCAGACGCAGACAGCTCTAATAAGTTCAGCGTTTGATCAATCATTTGCTTATTAACTTCGGCGTTCACTTGCAGGAAGTCTTCTGGAGTGTAGGCAAGCTTTGAGCCATCTCCCATCAGGCTATAACTTTCTTTTCCCTTTACCTGCGTTAATGCACCGTTAGCAACCTTAAACCAAAGATTAACCGCATGCTTTTCAGCCCAATGAATAAAATGCGATTCCAATCCATCAGCCAGAGGTTTAACTAATCTAAAGCACACAGACTGGCTATTTTCATCAGCAACGCACTCAATATGTGCAATCGCTGACAGGTGATTGGGTTTAGACACTAATGAGTGTAGTTCATCAACAAAAGCATAAACTTGCTGAAGCAGTTGAGACAGTTGGTCATTAACAATCTGACACTCTGAAACAGCCACAATTTTCTTACTTTTGGCGGCCCTGAATCCAACGCTCAAACGTTTTAAAGAGGGATCATAGTAACAAGCCAATCGGACTTTACGGCGATAGCTATAACCTATGCCCTGGGAATTGGTAATAGGCGCTAACCAGTGAAACGACTCGACCCCTGCACTACGTGACAGCATCTGCTGTACTACGTCCTGTTTATGCTGAATCTGGGCATTGTGAGATAAGTGCTGCAAATCACAACCACCACACTGTTGATACACGGCACATCTGGGCTCCACTCTTTCGTCACTGGCTTCCAACACCTTAATCAGTTTGGCTTCGACCCGTTTATTGTTCGCTGCCGATATCTGAGCCTTAACTTTCTCACCTTGTAACGCCCCCTCAATAAAGCAGGCGCGGCCATCCATGCGATTAATTCCCTTACCATCATAGGACAGCGCATCAATAGACAGCTCAATGACCGGCGACTGATTCGATGATGCACTTTTATTGGCCGGCTTTCGATAACCAGAACGTCGCTTGGATGTAGACTTGGAATGAGAGGATTTTGAAAAAGATCTCGACATAAAGCAGATACTGTTAATTAGGTTCCAATGGTATGGAAGCAATGATTTTAAAGAGAGGCAAAATTAGAGAATAGCCTGATCCCTAGATCAGGCCAAAAAATGGATTTTCAACCGTAGCGCGGATAATTAGTTAAAAACACCGGTCGATAAGTAACGATCACCACGATCACACACAATAGCAACAATAGTGGCGTTGTTTACTTTTTCAGAGAGTTCCAGTGCAGCTGCAACTGCGCCACCGGATGACACACCACAAAAAATGCCTTCTTTCGTCGCTAGATCTTTCATCACTTGCTCAGCTCGGTCCTGAGACATATCTACTTTTTGATCCACACGAAAGTCTTCGTAGATTGTTGGAAGGTATTCTTCCGGCCAGCGACGAATACCTGGAATAGCCGCACCTTCCTGAGGCTGAAGCCCAACAATTCTAATATCTGGGTTTTTCTCTTTTAGAAAGCGGGATGTCCCCATGATGGTACCGGTGGTCCCCATTGAACTAACAAAATGGGTAATCTGACCTGACGTTTGCTCCCAAAGCTCAGGACCGGTTCCTTCGTAGTGAGCAAGCGGATTATCCGCATTACCAAATTGATTGAGCACTAACCCTTTTCCTTCCGCTTGCATGGACAAAGCAAGGTCTCGAGCAGCTTCCATCCCCTCCTCCTTGCTAACCGTGATGAGTTGAGCACCGTAGGCAGACATGGCCAATTTTCGTTCTTCACTCATATTGTCAGGCATAATCAAAACCATTTTATAGCCTTTGATGGCCGCAGCCATGGCCAAGGCAATACCAGTATTTCCGCTGGTCGCTTCGATTAATGTGTCACCTGGCTTTATCTCTCCACGCTGTTCTGCATGCTGAATCATCGAAAGCGCAGGACGGTCTTTCACAGAGCCTGCCGGATTATTTCCTTCAAGCTTAACCAATACCACGTTATTCGGGTTAGGGTTCAAACGTTGCAAGCGAACCAGAGGGGTATGACCAACACACTGCTCAATCGTAGGATATTGCTGACTCATTGGAGTAAAGTCCTTTCTCACTAATAGACTAAAGTTAGCGTTTACAGATTTATTAACGAAATAACATTCATTAAATAATGTGAGTACGTTACAGTTAGAGGCACATAATACGCTGTTTTTATGCTCACTAATAAGAATATAAAGCACTATTTTTATTCAAGAAAATTATAAAATAGTCATTTTTCCACCTATAAAGACGAAAAAAGAGCCATCTCATGAAGAATTGGGGCATTCAATCTCGAATCCTGCTTATTACCTTATTGCCCTTGGTTGCTATTTCCTGCGTGCTTGGCGGCTATTTTATTAAGGTTCGCCTAGATGATCTGGACACGCTGGTTGAACAACGTGGTCTTGCTACCATCAGACAACTAGCCCCCGCTTGTGAATACGGATTGATCACTGACAATAAAGCCGTTCTTCAAAAGGTCGCGAACAGCACCCTTAACGAATTAGATGTTCGCTCTGCAAAAATTTACGATCGACTCCAGAAAGAGATTATTCATTCCGGTCCAAACATGCCAATCATTGACAATCGTGCAGAGCTACCCAATGAAATTCAAATTATCCACCTGGGCAAATCCATTCGACTGATCACTCCCATCTTCGCGCAGAACATCGCTAACTACGGAAACTTGTCCGATCCATTCAAAAACTTCAGTAAGGACGATTTGTTTTCAGAAAAAATTGGCTGGGCTGAATTAGAGTTATCACTCACTAATACGGAACTAAAGAAATATCAGGCACTTCTTACATCATGCCTACTGTTGTTCAGCGGAATTTTGGTCTGCACCATTATCACCATCCGTTTCAGTCGTGAAATCACAACGCCATTAATCAAGCTCACTCAAGCAGTTGAAAGCATCAAACAAGGTAATCTGGATGTCCGTATTAACTCCGAATCTGGTGGTGAGCTTCGTATTCTGGAAAGTGGTATTAACGCCATGACCTCTTCCCTGAAAACCGCCTACGATGAAATGCAGCAAAGTATCGATCAGGCCACGGAAGACTACCGACAAACTCTAGAACAGATTGAAATCCAAAACGTTGAACTTAATCTAACCCGCCGAGAAGCGTTAAAAGCCAGCCAGATCAAATCCGAGTTCCTTGCCAATATGAGTCATGAAATTCGAACGCCACTCAATGGCATCATTGGCTTTACCAACCTAATTTTGAAAACCCAATTAACTGCGCGTCAGATGGATTACATCAGCACCATCAAGAAGTCGTCCGAAGGCTTGCTTGCCATTATTAATGACGTTCTGGACTTCTCTAAAATAGAAGCAGGTAAACTGGTTCTTGATAAAACACCGATGAATCTACGAGATCTAGTGGAAGAAGTGCTAACCATGATGGCACCTGCTGGACAAGACAAAGGACTGGAATTGGTATCGTTGGTGTACAGCGATGTTCCGCCTGACCTGATTGGCGATCCGCTACGCCTCAAACAAATCATCACAAACCTAGTAAACAACGCTATTAAGTTTACTAACAAAGGTAGTGTGATTGTCCGCACCATGCTGGAGGAACAGAAACAAAATACCGTCACCCTGAAGATATCCGTTACAGACACAGGTATTGGTATGACAGAGGATCAGCAACAAGAGCTGTTCCGAGCCTTTACTCAAGCAGACACCTCCACCACTCGACAATACGGTGGCACCGGTCTTGGTCTGGTCATCTCGAAGAAGCTTGTTGAACACATGAGCGGTGATATTGGGGTAGAAAGCGCTCTAAACCAAGGCTCGACCTTCTGGTTCACCGTAAAGATCCAGACGGCGGATGATTCCAGTACCATTTATGAGATGAATCGATTGATTGATAAACGTGTTCTGATCTTCGATAGCCACCCTACTGCCCGATTGGCGCTATCACACAGCATGCAACAATGGGAGATGGCTGTAGATGAAGTGGATGACCTCGAGATTCTGGAAGAACTGGCTTTCCAGGCAAACGACACTCAGTATCCATTCGATGTTATTGTTATGGGCGTAGGCCAGGATCAACTTGAAAGCCAACAGGTCATTGAAACCATTCGCCGCCTACAGGATCATCTGAAATTACCCATCGTGGTACTAATTAACAGCACCGACCAGCAAACCGTTCAGCGCTTCCAGCTACTCAATGTTTCTTGTCTGACCAAACCAATCATCTCAGCCAAACTGCATGAAGTCTTAATAAACAGTTTATTTTACCCAAACAAGCTGAATTCAATTGCCAGCATTACTCAAAATAAAGCACCCGACCAGAATGAAGTTAATCACATCAATATTCTGGCCGTGGATGATAACGAAGCAAACCTGAAGCTACTAAGAACCTTGCTTGAAGATATGGGCCATACCGTCTTCGAGGCAATGAATGGTGCAGAAGCGGTTGAGCAGATTCAAATCAACACGCCCGACCTAGTCTTTATGGACATTCAAATGCCGATCATGGATGGGGTTGAAGCCACAAAAACCATCCGTAGCCTGGAAGAAAGAAAATACCTTCAGATTCCGATCATCGCACTCACTGCCCACGCTCTTTCAGGCGAGAAAGAAGCGTTAATCCGAGCCGGTCTCAATGATTATCTGACTAAACCTGTGTCAGAAGATCAGCTAAGTGCCACCATCTCAACGTGGGTGGATAGAAGTGCACCTGACAATGAAGAGAAATCCGCATCGCCTCAATCCGAGCAATCAAACAACACCAAGGCAAATACCAAGGAAACCACTGCAGAGCTTGAAACTGTGAACATCAATGACTGTTTAAAACTAGCAGCAAACAAAGAAGCCTTAGCCAAGGATATGCTTAAAATGCTGGTTGAGAGCTTTGAACGGGACATTCCCCCAATCAAAGAAGCAATGGAGAACAATGCGCGAAACGACTTACTAAATACCGTGCATAAAGTGCACGGTGGCACTCGTTATACTGGTGTACCCAAGCTCAGACAAATATGCCATGACTTCGAAAGTGCGATTAAAGAGGATGCGTCAACAGAAGAGCTAGAGACTTTGTACCAATCGTTTCTAACTGAAACAGATTCTGTAAAAGAGTGGGTAAGCCAGTCAGACTGGCTTACTTCTGAGTAAAATAGGGTATTCAGTGGCTATTGAGCAGCCTCACGGATAAGGCGTTTCATTTCACGCACCGCCTCAGCAAGGCCACTGAAGACAGCTCTCGCAATGATCGCATGACCAATATTCAATTCGTTCATGCCTGGTATGGCCGCAATTGGCTGGACATTATGGTAATGGAGACCATGACCAGCATTGATCACCAAACCTTTCGACAATCCAAATTCGGTAGCCTTCTGAATACGCTCTAATTCAGATTGGATTACCGCTGAATCTTCAGCTTCTGCATATGCCCCTGTATGCAACTCCACCACGGGAGCACCACAACGTACCGCTGCTTCAAGCTGGGCTGGCTCCGGATCGATAAACAAAGAAACTTCGACACCCGCTGCTGATAAACGCTTTACTGCTTCGGTAATATGAGCCTCATTCCCTACAACATCCAGACCACCTTCGGTGGTGAGCTCTTCTCGTTTTTCAGGCACAAGACAACAATGAGCAGGTTTCACCTGTTCAGCAATAGAAATCATCTCTTCCGTCACCGCCATTTCAAAGTTCATGCGGGTAGTCAGAGTATCCTTCAAAATGAAAATATCTCGATCCTGAATATGACGGCGATCTTCACGCAAATGAACAGTAATGCCATCAGCGCCTGCTTCCTCAGCGATTGAAGCAGCATACACTGGATCAGGGTACTTGGTTCCTCTGGCTTGGCGTAAGGTCGCGATATGGTCGATATTAACACCAAGTAAAATAGGCTGATTCATATAGAAATCCTGTAATGATAAGTTTTGAAGAGCTTAATCTGAAATTAACGATTGGATAACTTGTAACTGCTGAATAATGATCGACTAGAAATCGCTTTCCCATCCATAAAGAAATGAATCAACCATCTCATCAATCGTTTCACTTCACTCAGCGTTTCCGGATTATCAAGCTGATTAGCGCCAAACTTCAAAAGGCTCTTTCCTGATATTGAAAGCTGACGCTCAGCGGTTGTTCCGTTATATGTGCTCGAATCTACGACGCCAATGCCATAATGAGGGTGCTTCACACACAAATACTGCTTATCCATAACCACCGGCTGAGCCGATATCATATCGACGGAAAGATCATTTAACCACCCTGAAGCCATCAACAACTGACGCTCATAAATTCTCAGAACAGGCTCTATGTAAACTTGCTTCGAAAGGGACTCCATCAACCATAAATAGTCCTGATAGAGCGATTGATTCTCTGCCAGCTCAGGAAGAAAATAATGAGTAATTTCATTTACATAAAAAGCGCTGTAGAGATAGGTCGAGTTTAACTGAGCACTTAACAAGTGGAGGTAAGACGGATCAACTTCAAGTTGAGTTAAACGATGGGAACCGCTTGAAGAACGCCATGAAACGAGTAACGGTTTAAAAAGCGGGATTCGTTCGGGAGCGCTTAATGCACCTTTCACCCATAACGACAGTTTGCCATGGCATTGGGTAAACAAGGTTAACACTGCATCCTGCTCACCCACCATCCGATGGTGAAGCAAGCAAGCAGATTCAAAGTTGACCTGCTCTTTCATGCTCAAAACCCTGCTATCGGAATCGCCTAATCCAGTTGATCAAAATACCCAAGACTTTGCAAAGCTCGTTCGTCGTCAGACCAACCACTTTTGACTTTAACCCAGAGTTTCAAAACCACCTGATTATCGAAAAGACGTTCCATATCCTTACGAGCATCAATGCCAATTTGTTTGATACGCCCGCCTTTATTACCAATCAATATCAGCTTTTGACCTTGTTTCTCAACATAGATCACAGCATCGATATGAATACGTCCTTTAATCACCTTGAAGCGCTCTACCATCACCGTCATTTGGTACGGTACCTCTTCCCCAAGAGAACGCATTACTTTCTCACGCACGATCTCTGCAGCTAGGAAGCGGGAGCTACGATCCGTCAGCTGATCTTCAGGATAGAAATGGATACTTTCAGGCAATAGAGATTCAACTTTCTCTTCCAGAACATCCACCTGACGCCCTGTTTTGGCAGAGATAGGAATCATCTCCACAAACTCGTGCTTCTTACTAATTTCCTGCATGAAAGGTAATAAGGCTTCTTTATCTTCCAGAAAATCTACTTTATTGATTGCGAGAATAGTAGGAATGCCAGAACGTTTGATTTTTTCGAGAACAAAGTCTTCTTCTTCCGTCCAGGCAGTGCGATCAATAATAAATACAACCACATCGACACCCTCTAGAGCAGAAGATGCAGTTTTATTCATAAAACGATTCAGGGCTTTTTCTTTATTCAGATGTAACCCGGGAGTATCCACATACACTGTCTGAACATCACCCTCTGTCTTAACGCCAACAATCTGATGACGTGTGGTCTGGGGTTTACGACAAGTAATACTGATTTTCTGACCGAGTATTTTATTCAGTAAGGTAGACTTACCTACATTTGGACGACCAACAATCGCTACGTAGCCACATTGCTGATCAGAATCTGTATTCATAGTTTCATCAAACGAAGTCATACACTTACTCCTTACTTGTCGTTTTCTCGGGTATCAACACCCAATAGAATAAGCGCCTCTCCAGCTGCTACTTGCTCCGCAATTCTTCGACTGGTGCCTTTTCCATGAGCTATCTCTGCCAGTCCTTCTACTCTGCACTCCACAAAAAACGTTTGCTGGTGTGCTTGCCCCGTCACATTCACCACTTCATATTGCGGTAATGACATCTGACGTGACTGCAGGAATTCCTGCAACCGGGTTTTTGGGTCTTTTAATGTGTCTTTTACGGAAAGATTTTGAAGACGAGATTGGTACCAAGCCAGAATAACGCGCTTACATACCGACATGTCGCCATCATTCTCGAGATGGATCGCACCAATAATGGCCTCTACAGCATCTGCAAGAATAGATTCTCTGCGATAGCCACCACTTTTCAGTTCACCTGAGCCCATTTTCATGTACTCACTCAGGCCAAACTCTTTACCTAGTTCAGCTAAAGTAGCGCCTTTTACCATACGAGCACGAAGGCGACTTAGCTGGCCTTCCTGGGCATCTGAAAATCGATGATAGAGATCTTCACCAATCACATAATTTAAGATGGAGTCACCTAGAAACTCGAGTCGCTCGTTATTCTTTCCACCGATACTTCGGTGACTCAAAGCAAGCTCCAACAGAGCTTCGTCCTGAAAGGTGTAACCTAAGCGGTTACAAAGTACTTTGTATTGATTGGCCATTAAAGAAACAGGTTTACCTTCAGCAGAGTTTTAATTAATTACTTGGTAAATTTACATGGTTTTTAAACGTTACGACCAGGTCGATATTCGAAACCATTTTGATGCGTTTTTCATAATCAATTCGAACTTGCGTGAAGTTATCTTCTTCCACAAATTCAATGTCATCCGTTTTTACCCAGCGAACACTGTTAACGCTTAAGCGTTTCTTAATCAGGCTAACAATCTCTTCATGGGACGTACCAGACAAAGACCTATCATGAGCCAAAGGTTTTATAGTTGCCCTAATGGTACTGTTATCCATATATAGCGGGACAATTTTAAGACCAACCCAAGCTATAACACCAATGATGAGCAAGTTAAATGTAAGTGACCAGATTGTCCAACCTTGTTGCTTACGAATTTTCATCCTTACCTTCTCCATCCAAAGATCGAAATACGAATTCAATGTATTCATCGAATGCTACAGTTAATTATTCAATCCATCGGTTTTTACTAAAGTCAGGTAGACTAAAGATACTCTCCCAATGCATCCACACCGCAAACGCCTTGCCGACCACCAGCTCATCAGGTACAAAGCCCCAGAAACGACTGTCATTACTGTTATCACGGTTATCGCCCATAACAAAGTAATGCCCTTCAGGAACCACCCAGGTTTTATTTACTCTGGCCGGGGTATTTGCTTTATAGACTTCGTGTTTTACATCCCCTAACTGTTCAGTATAGCGCCCCATACGATTTTGCAAGCTAGGTGCTTGTGTAAGCTCAGCTTCTACCAATTGATTATTGATAAATAGCTGTTTGTTCTGATAACGGATACGATCCCCGGGAACACCAACAACACGCTTAATGAAATTAATCTTTGGATTCTTCGGGAACTTGAATACCATTACATCGCCACGGGCAGGATCCTTGTATGGAATTACCTTGGTTCCGACCACAGGTAAACGAACCCCGTATTCGTATTTATTAACAAGGATAAAGTCATCAACTTCAAGGGTTGGTAGCATAGATCCAGAAGGAATCTGGAACGGCTCGGCTAAAAATGAGCGAACCACCAAAACCACAAAGAAGACAGGAAAAAATGATTTACTGAGTTCTATCAGATAAGGTTCTTTTCCAACGGTTTCCAGAGCTTTTTGCTGGGATTCATTCGGAGAATCATCCTCATTCAACCCCATATCTTTTCGAGCTTGGGCCAGTTTTTGACGTCTCGGCTTCTGAAAAACCGCAAGATCAATCAGCCAACCCAAAGCACAAGCAAAGGTTAAAACCACTAAAACCAGTGGAAAATCGATATCCATATCAGTCATCTACCCTCAATACAGCCAGGAATGCCTCCTGTGGCACTTCCACGTTACCTACTTGCTTCATTCGCTTTTTACCTTCTTTTTGCTTCTGAAGCAGCTTCTTCTTACGGCTTACGTCACCGCCATAACATTTTGCCGTTACGTTCTTACGCAGAGCTTTTACATTGGTACGTGCGATTACCTGGTTACCAATGGCAGCCTGAATAGCAACATCGTACATTTGACGAGGAATTAACTCCTTCATCTTCTCAACCAAAGCTCTACCTTTACTCTGACTGATAGCCCGGTGAACAATCACCGCCAGTGCATCAACACGATCACCGTTAATCAGTACGTCAAGACGAACCATGTCCGAAGCTTCAAAACGATCAAAAGAGAAGTCCAACGAGGCGAAACCACGACTGACTGATTTCAATCGGTCAAAGAAATCCATAACCACTTCAGACATTGGAATTTCATAGGTAAGAGAAACTTGACCACCAATGAACTGCATGTCCCTCTGAATACCACGCTTTTCAGCACACAAGGTAATCACATTACCCAAATAATCCTGAGGAACAAGGATGTTGGCACGAACAATAGGCTCGCGCATTTCAGAAATGGAACCAACTGGAGGTAACTTGGACGGGTTATCCACCTGAACCGTCTCACCTTTGGTCGTCACCACTTCATATACTACCGTCGGAGCCGTAGTAATCAGATCCAGATTATATTCACGCTCCAAACGCTCTTGGATGATTTCCATATGCAGCATACCAAGGAAGCCACAACGGAAACCAAAGCCCAATGCATCGGATGATTCCGGTTCGTAGAACAATGAAGCATCATTCAACGTCAATTTAGCTAGCGCTTCACGGAAATCTTCGTAGTCGTCAGAGCTAACCGGGAAAAGACCTGCATATACCTGAGGCTTGACTTTTTGGAAGCCTGGTAAACCTTCTACGTCAGGGGTTTTGAAGTGCGTAATGGTATCACCCACCGGCGCACCATGAATGTCTTTAATACTTGCACATATAAAGCCTACTTCACCGGCCTTCAGAATACCTGTATCGGTACGTTTAGGCGTAAAGATACCAATACGATCAACCGAATGCGCCTGACCTGTAGACTTGATAATAACTTTATCGCCTTTCTTAAGAGTACCGTTCTTAACACGAACCAACGACACAACGCCAAGGTAGTTATCAAACCAGGAATCAATAATCAGCGCTTGAAGATCACCATCGATGTCCCCTTCTGGCGCAGGTACTTTCTCAACCAACGCTTCCAGAACGTCCTCAATACCCATACCGCTTTTCGCACTACAACGAACAGCATCATGAGCTTCAATACCGATGATATCCTCAATTTCTGCCTGAACACGTTCAGGTTCTACCTGAGGCAAATCCATCTTATTAAGTACAGGAACCACTTCAAGCCCCTGCTCGATGGCTGTGTAACAGTTGGCAACGGATTGAGCCTCAACACCCTGAGCAGCATCAACCACTAACAAGGCACCTTCACAGGCAGCCAGAGAACGAGAAACTTCGTAGGAGAAGTCAACATGCCCCGGTGTATCAATGAAATTAAACTGATAGGTATTCCCGTCTTTACTCTTAAAGTCCAAAGTCACACTCTGAGCTTTAATCGTGATGCCTCGTTCACGCTCCAGATCCATAGAGTCCAATACCTGAGCAGCCATCTCACGCTCACTCAAACCGCCACACATTT
>Ga0255776_10002853_pt1 | contig 19054 bp, 27 predicted proteins | sample 071ome_19_FD_179974 | JGI IMG/M metagenome (GOLD analysis project Ga0255776, IMG submission 179974) | Coastal salt marsh microbial communities from the Groves Creek Marsh, Skidaway Island, Georgia - 071413AT metaG (version 2) | ecosystem: Environmental > Aquatic > Marine > Intertidal zone >... | reverse complement strand
CGACACATCTCTTGATGGACACAACTTAAGCCCAGATGAATTGCATTATGAAATGGGTGGAGCGTGGCTAGGAATAGAATTCGATAAACCTTTTTATTATAGGGGAATCGAAATTTATCACTCAGATCTTGACACTGCGCCAGAAGATTTTAAAGTAGTTGCATCAAATAACGGAACAGACTGGAAAACAATTCATACTCAATTAAATCTATCAACTGGAGATTATGCTCCAGTCAATTCAGGAACAAGATTTGAATTATCGCAATATTCATCTTATCCGTATTCGCACTACAGACTAGTTCCCACAAAAATAATAAATTCCGATCAATGGAAATTAAAACACTTTAATATTGTTGGAATCAAGAAATTCCCCGCCCCATTTAGAGTAGACCCGACCCACACACTTCATGTATCTGGAAATTCTTTATTTGTTGGAGATGTAGAAATATCAGGAAATACTTTTGTTACTGGAAATAATAGAGTGATTGGAGATTCATTCTTCCTTGGAAATATTGACCAAACTGGAGATTTCACTCAATTTGGAGATAATACCCGATTCGGAAACTCTTATCTTAGCGGATATCTTTCGGTAACAGGCGATGTAGATATTCATGGAGACCTGATGGTCACTGGAGATATAGGACTTAATGAATATTTATATCACAACGAAGACGAAGATACATTTTTAAGATTTACTGACGACCAAATTACATTATCTGCTGGATCTGGAGCGCAGATCATAATTAAAGAAACAGGAGAAGCAGATTATATTTCATTTACAACTTCTGGAGTTGAGAGAGCAAGAATAGTAAATGATGGAAAATTTGCAATAAACAACACCACTCCCATGGGAGAATTATCACTAACTGGAGACGCATATCTTGAAAGACTTTATGTTACTGGTGAAGACGGATCCTGGGAACGCGTTTTTGGCGGCTCAGACGAAGCAGTTGCGTTTTCTACTCGCCTATATGGAGGCAGAGACAGTTATCAAATCAATTTCCCAAAAACATTTTCAGAAGCCCCATCTCTTGCGCTTTCTTTACAAAATGATAAAGGGGCGCCAATAGTTCCATTTAGCATATCTGGAGTTTCTCAAACAGAATATTTTATTAATTTTGCGAGCCATTTAAACGGGCACGATTATGTGATTAATACTACCGCAAGACCTCGTGGCGATTTTGCTGCAAATAAAACAACCATACAATCTTTTACTACAGGTATTAACGCAGGAAAAGATACTTATGAAATAATTTTCCCAGAAACTTTTCATGTTCCACCAATTGTATCTGCGGTTGCAGAAGCTGATTCTGTATTTATTCCTTATATTATTTCTGGAGTTACTAGGTCTGGTTATTCATTACTTTTTGGCACAAATCTTCCTAGCAATTATAAAATTCACACACACGCAGTCAGATAACCAAAAACAAGTGTAATTCAAAAAGATGATCTCAAAAAACATATTCAACTCAGATATATTTAGCGGAAGACAAATATATGTTGATGAATTAAAAACAACAGGAAACAGCACCACATTTAAAACAGAGCTTAACGTAGAAAATAATGCGTTTTTTAAATCGGGTGTTGCTATTGGAACCAGCCTGAATGTATCTGGAGGCGCTTCTGTTTCTGAAAATGCATATTTTTCGTCTGATACATTTATAGGAAATACCCTGAATGTATCTGGAGATACCGTTCTCAATGGAGATCTCACGGTAAGGGGAGACACTTTTGTTATCGAAACAGAAACTTTAAGAATTGAAGATAAAAACATAGAGCTTGGAACAACTTCTACGGGTACACCCACTGACGGAACCGCTGATGGAGGCGGAATTACTTTGCACGGAAATACTTTAAAAACCATTGTTTACGACAATTCTACAAAATCCTGGGTTTCTAGTGAAAATTTCGGCACTGCGAACGGAAAATATATGTTCACAGACAGTCTGCGAGCTAGAGACTCAGATGGACTTCGATTGACTGATGATGCAGGAAATTTAGGAATATTTATTAAAGATGGGGGTTTTGTTGGAATTGGCACCAGTAATCCAAGCGCCCCATTAGACATTGAAAGTACTAGCGATAACATGATTCAACTGAATCAAGGAGCTGGTGCACCGTGGAATTATCTATCATTTTCCCAAGAAAATATCTTAAAGGGCGTTGTTGGAAGCATAGGTTCTGATCATGAAACCTTAAGTGGCGCTTTGTCTCTTACTGCATATAACGGAGAAAACTTAACGTTTCGAACTTCTGCGGGGGTAAGCGCTGAAGCTGCTCGAATGACAATACTAAATTCTAATGGGAATGTTGGTATTGGTACTACGAATCCAGTGGCCAAACTGGATCTTCATGGCTCACTGGTTTTCGATTCAGTAAATGCGTCTATTGGATTGTCAAATGCCGGAGGAGACGTAAGTGGTAATGATTTGACCCTGACTACGAATAATGCTACTAATTCAATCGTCGCCAGAGCTGCACAAAAATTTGTTGTACAAACTTATTATAGCGGGCAATATAACAACGCACTGACAGTTCAGAATGATGGAGATATCTACTTAGGCCCCTTTGGGGGTAATAGTCCAGCGTACAATAAAATGCATTATATAAAGTCCTACAATTATGCTTGGCCTGGCAGTTCGGTCGATGCCACTTGCTCAATAGGACTAGGTTCCCCATCTCAAGGTTCTGACGATGGATCGATAACCTTTAACACCGCAATGAATGTAAATACAGGCGGAACAGTACAACAAAGGATGATTATTGATGCCTATGGTAATGTTGGTATTAATACTAGTCAACCGGCAGATAAACTAGATGTTAATGGAAGAATTGCTATATCCGACGCATCAATTCCATCAACAACAACAAATAGGCTATATGCAAACAATGGCCAATTATTTTGGAACGGAATAAGAGTAGACTCGCCTGGAATAACATATAGCGCAGGAACAGCACTATCATTATCTGGAACAACTTTTAATGTAAGTCACGATTTAATATTTAATTCAATTCCCACAATTGGTCATATGATGGGTAAAATTGAAGTAGGAAATGTTAATGGACTCAGATTTTTTACATGGGACGGAGTAGTTGGCACCTCAGAAACGATGAGGCTCAAGACAACTGGAGAGCTTCATGTAGATGCAGACGTTGTAGCATTTTCATCTACAGTTTCTGATAAAAAATTAAAAGATAATATAAATACAATAAATAACGGCCTAGATAAAATCAAAAAACTTCGCGGAGTATCTTATATATGGAATAGAGGAGCGCGAAAAGGCCAAACTGATATTGGGGTTGTAGCTCAAGAAGTCGAACAAGTGATCCCCGAGGTGGTCAGAGAAACAATACCCTGCGTTGGTGATTTTTGTGAAAATACAGAAGCTTATAAATCTGTAGACTATGAAAAATTAACTGCCGTTTTAATTGAAGCAGTTAAAGATCTCTCGAAAGAAGTCGACGAATTAAAGAAAAAATTATCTTGACTCGAATAAAAAATGCTGCTATAATGGTGGCATGGTAAAAATAGAAGGAGATAACTTACTTTATAGAACCAAATGTTATTTGGTTGGACACATGCAATATGTTAGCGGAAGAAATTGGCGAGAAGAAGTCGCTGAAAAACTCAAACCTCTTAGCATTACTTGTTTTGATCCTTATAAAAAGCCTTTCATGAAAGACGTCGAAGAAGATGAAGCGTCTAGACAAGAAATGGAGACATGGATGAAGACCAAGCAGTACGACAGAGTTTCTGATCGAATGAAAATGGTTCGTGCATATGACTTGAATTTGGTTGATCGTAGCGATTTTATTATCGCTCACCTTGTTCCAGATGTGGCTTCTTGGGGTAGTGCCGAAGAGATAGTTACCGCGGTACGAGAAAAGAAGCCCGTATTTGTTAGCATGGAAGGTGGTAAGGCAAAGACTCCGCTATGGATGCTAGGAATGTTTCCACATAAATATATTTATAACAACGTTGAAGAAATAGTAGAAATGTTATACGCGATAGATCAAGGCAATAAACCAATCGACTCTGACCGCTGGAGACTACTACGAAAGGAATTTAGATGATAGAAACATTAGCACAAGCATATTTTGAATTTTTTCCAGGAGATTTTTTAGTTTTTGGAGCAATAGGTACATATGTATGGTGGAAACGAAGCAAAGAAGATGAAGATTTCTACAGATAAAGCATTAGCATATAAAGATATTTGTTTAGTTCCAAACTATACAGAATGTTATAGTCGATCAGATTGTAAAACATCTGTAAATCTTTTTGGCAAACAATATAAGCTACCCATTATTCCCGCGAACATGAAATCCGTAATAGATATGCGTCTCGCAAAATGGATGAGCGAAAATGATTATTTTTATATCATGCATAGATTTGATAGAAAATTATCGGATGACGTAATTTTGGCAAACTCAGAAGACTGGAAAACCATTTCCCTTAGCACAGGAATTAAAATGTCTGACAAAACTGAAGTTTTAAAGATTAGTAAAAATTCAAATCTAAGACTAGACTTTCTTACTATTGACATAGCCCATGCCCACTGTCAAAGAATGAAATGTATGATTAAATACATTAAAGAGCATCTTCCAAATACTAAAATTATCGCAGGAAATGTTTCAACCCCAACAGCAGTACGGGATTTATACAGATGGGGCGCAGACATAGTCAAGATAGGAATCGGGCAAGGATCTCCGTGCACAACCAAATACAAAACAGGCTTTACTATGCCAATGTTTACTGCGACTAAAATTTGCAGTAATTTATACGCCGAAGACTTTAATAATACAGAAGGTGCCCCCATTCCAATTATCGCAGATGGAGGAATCGAGCATAATGGCGACATAGCCAAAGCCTTAGTCGCAGGAGCAACCATGGTTATGGCTGGAGGAATTTTTGCAGCATGTACAGATAGTCCCGCAATTTCAAGCATAGTTAATAATGTACCACACAAAGCATACTTTGGTTCTGCTAGCGCAGAGAACAAAGGACATAAAAATCATATTGAAGGAAAATTGACCAATATATGCTCTAACAGTATGTCCTACGAAGAAAAGCTGACTGAAATCACTCAGGACATTCAAAGTGCAATCTCCTATGCCGGTGGCAATGCAGACTCCACACTTGATATTTTTAAAGATGTATCATACATGGAAGTATGATAGAAGAAATAAAAACCATCCCACGCTTGGAAGAAATTTTTCGAGAATGGAATACAGACCCTCTTTTAGATTTTTGGAGAAATCAAACCTTTTCTCCTCATAGAAAATTTAATCCAGACTCAATAGAATCAAACCTTAGAGTATTATTATCTAGCTCCATAAATAAAGAAGATATTATTCCGTATGTAAAAATTTGGTCTTATAAAGAAAATGGAAATAGTATTGGCGGATGTGTTTTTTTAGCTAGAGAAAACTTCATGATGAAGGAAAAAATATTTGAAGAAATACTATGGCAAGTTTGTGGAAAATTTGCAGACACTACAAAAGAAAAAAAAATACTCATCAAATTACTGAATCACGCAGAAAATTACGCCCGCAAATCAGGACTCGACTCTATTGTCCTCTCCAGACACCCAGATTTGCACAAATCTTTTAAAACAAATTCTCTCTCAAACTACTATACAAAAAACAATTACGAAGCTTGCGCAATACAATACATGAAATACTTAAAATAATTCTTGACTTTATGTAAAAAATAGATTATAATCATCGCAATGAATCAAAAAACCGCTAAGAAAATAAGAAACATTTTAAACTTTGATCCAAAAACTTCGGATCCAACTAGTAAGCGAGTATATTCTCGCGCAAAAAAACAATACAATCAACTAAGCCAAGGAGCAAAACCGTTGTTTCTTGCAGAACTAAAACAATATATTAACAATGAGTAATCAAGACCAACAAGAAAAACAATCAGAATGGCGCAATCGAGAACTTGGAGCCCTTTGGGTTCGCAATGGCAAAAACCAAAAGTATCTTTCTGGCTCACTAAAGGTTGAAACAATGCCCGGAGTTACAGAAACAGTAAAGGTAGTTGTTTTTACCAATAAAAACAAGGAAAAGAATGAGCGCGCTCCAGATTATGTGGTTTATCGATCAGAAGATCGAGAGCAATCAACTTCTTCAACTGTTGAAAAAGCTGTAGACGAAGCAATCGAAGAAACTTCACAAGTTACAACTTCTCAAACTTCAGAAGAAGTTCCTGAAGAATTATTTTAATTATTTGGGGGCGTAATGGATTCGATTAAAATCGTAGACTTATATGGCAATACGAAGAGGCGCCTGGCTTCGAAAAAAGGCGCAAGCAGAATAAATGCTAAAAACATTCATTCTATAGAGGCTTTCTCCCCAGAGAGCCTCGCTCTTGCAGCTTAACACTGCAACCTCTCCTTGGTTGACGCAGATAAATCAAACGAGGGGTCACTAATCTGCAAAACAGAAAAAGTTTACTTGTATCACAAACTGTAAATAATTGAAACAAGTAGTTTGATGCCAATATCACAACTCTAAAAAAAATTGGCTATTATTGTAGAAATATAAAGTTAAAAATTTTAAGACGCGGGTTCGAGCCCCGCCGCCTCCACCATTTTATAGTCACCGCATCGAAGAGAAGCTCCTTATCTTGAAAAATGCAAAAACAAATATTTTTCTTGAAACTGCATCACAAGCTTTTTATGAAAAATTAGATTTGCTACATGAATTATTCATCGAATGCATTCTATTAACAGGAGTTTGTAAAAATGGATCAATGCTAGAAAAAATTCCTTTTCAAGAAAGCAAAACATATAGTAGTGAATGCTATAAAATGCTAATCTACTTGATGAAGACAATGAAGCCAAATTTTTCCTGCAGGCTTTTAAACAAAAAAAGACTAGAAGTTGAATGTTTATTTTATGATTTTTCGAGCGATATCACAGGCAATCAAGTGTATATGATACAAAATGTCATGGACTGGACATCTAAAAAGAATTTCTGCTGTCAGGTTTGGATGCTTCAACCAGAGGTGACCACGCAAGATATGATTGATTACTGGAGAGCATAATAAAATGAATTTTTTTAAAAAAATTTTAAATTTCAAAAACAAGGTTCTTCCGCAAAAGAATAGAAAGCCGCTATCAGAGATAATATCCCCCTTAATTATTCGACGCATGGAAGAATTACTAAATGACCCCAAGTCTCGCCCTGAGCATATTTCAGAAAAAGAGTGGAGATCAATCTTGCAAAGTATCAAATCAACTATATCTCAACAAGAATCAAAAACATTTTTAAAATCTTTAGGCAAAAGAAGAATCAGGCAACTTCAGGCAGAGAAAGCAATGATTAACTTTTTGAGACATTACAAGCACCTATAATTAATTTAAGCTTGACATTTAGTGATTAAAATGCAATAATGTATGCATGAAAAAAATTACATTAAACAAAGACGGCACACCTCGCAAACGTCGCAATTCTGGTCGCGGCGCATCTATTGTGATTTTATCTATTGATGAAATTCTTGAGCTTGCATCCCAAGATGTTAAATCTATTCCTGTAAGTGAAGAGTGGATTAAAGGCAGGCTTTATGCAAACTATCTTAAAAACAAAAAAGTATCCCATGATTTTTCTGAGCTACAATCTGTAGAGGATAAAATTGAATATGCAATCACCGACTTTGACAATGAATAATTATTTCTCACATCTCATAGGGCAAGACAATGTAAAGAAGAAACTTAACTTCTATATTAAAGCATATCATGCAACCAAAATTTGCCCATTCCTAAATTTGGTTGGAGCCAAAGGCTTGGGGAAAACTTTATTTGCAAAAGAATTCGCTAAGAATTTAACCAATCACGACGGAACTAAAAGGCCGTTTCTAGAACTTAATTGCTCGACAATTAAAAACAATCAACAATTTTTTGAACAAATCTTTATTCCTCTTATTATGAATAATGAGATTACAATTTTGTTCGATGAGGCGCACGCCCTGCCCAAAGATTTAACAATGGCATTTCTTACTATCTTCAACACGGAGAAAACCAATACAAAGGAGTTTACATTTGAAGACCAAACTTTTGTTTTTGATTTCACCAAGCAGACATTCATTTTTGCGACGACAGAAAGCGACAAGCTTTTTCCCCCGCTCAAAGACAGACTGACTACTGTTGATTTTGAACAATACTCAGAGAACTCCCTCGGAGAAATCATTGAGATGAATTGCGATGGAATTCATTTTTCAGATGATGCCTTGAAAGCCTTGTCTCTCACGGTTCGCGGAAACGCGAGGAATGCGGTCATGCGATCAAAAGAGATTGTTCTTTACTGCGAGTCTGAAAACAAAAACACCTTTGATATTGACGATTACAATTCCCTCGTAGATCTACTCGGCATTCTTCCGTCTGGAATAACTTGTACTGAGAAACAAATTCTAGATATTCTAGCAGATAGAGGTAGCTGTAAGCTCCAAACAATTTCAGCAATAACTGGATTAAGCCCAACATCTCTCAGAAGAGATCATGAAGTGTATCTTCTTAGAAAGAATTTCATTCAGATAGATGGTGAGCGAAAAATTACCAACAACGGAAAACAACTAATAAATTCTATAAAATGACAAAAGAACAAACATATTATGTAGTAACAAGAAATTCTCGACGAATTGAAGAAGACAATTATCTCACGAAAGAAGATGCAGATGCTCGAGCAGAACAACTTGTACAAGTTCTCAAAAAGTGGAAAGATCCAGATGAAAAACGGGTCTCCGTAGTTCAGACTACAAATCCATCAAAAATTCGCTAGCCGTGTTGGGACAGAAAAATGACAAAAAAGAGCCTCCCTCTTTTGAAGATTTAGCTACGATCAGGGGATATTCTCCAGAGAGAGCAAAAAGATCAAAATTTAGAAATGTATCACATTTCCTTAAAGCAAAAGGAAAAGACGGAAAACCCATTATACTTCGTTTTGATTTAAAAAAAATAAAAAACAAAAAACGAGGAGCAGAGTGGCTATGGGTTGAATTCAAAAACTCAAAAGGTCACCCTGGCTGGATACATGGAGATTCTCATTTTGTAGCATTTGAAAGGGTTGACGATTTTATTATAGTTAATCGCAAGGAACTTTTAAGTTGGTTGAGTAGCGGAAAAGTTAGATACGATCTTCCTTTTGTAAATTTGGCAAAAAAAGCTAAGTATAGAATCTATAAAAGACATGGTATGCCCGAAGAGATAACTCAAATTAACTCTGAAGACTTGAAATGCCTAAAGTCTTTCCAGATCTGGAAAAAGTAAAATGCCTTCAGTTCAAGAGCTTGATGCCACATATTTAAAAATGGCAGAACAGTGGTCGCTTTTATCTAAAGCCAAGCGAAAGCAGGTTGGATGTCTTATTGTTAAAAATGGAATGATTATTTCAGACGGATACAACGGAATGCCAAGCGGGTTTGATAATGATTGCGAATATAATCCCAATCCCGAACTTTTTCATGAATTGATCACAAAACCTGAAGTTCTTCATGCGGAAAGTAATGCAATTACTAAACTAGCAAAATCCACACAATCAAGTAGTGGCTCGACATTATATAGTACCGCATCCCCATGCATTGATTGCGCTAAATTAATCATACAGGCTGGTATTATTAGAGTAGTTTACGGAGAACTGTATAAAAATCATGAAGGAATTAATTTGCTTCAAAAAGCTGGAATCTTAACAGACAAGCGAGATTTTTGAGTTGTGGATATATTATATATTTTTTGTATTGCCACGCTTTGCTTTTTATTGTTTCGCAAAAATCGAAATCAAGAAGATGACGAAGCCCTTCGCGAATCAAGAAATGAAAACAATTTTTTAAAATTAAAAATCAACGACCAACATTTTGACTTTCAAGCTCGAGAAAAAACTTTAAATGAAACAATTCGAAACCTACAAAAAGTTTTAACACAAAACAACTCATTGACCGAAGCCTCTAATTCGGATTTCAAAAAAAAGGAGATTGAATTAACAGAAAGGGTGCGTCAGTTAGAAAAGGACTTGCAAGCAGAGACGGAAAATAGAAAAAAAATTGTTTCGCAGAAAAAAAGCAGTGAAGTCAGACTTGGTCATATAGCCGAAACCCTTGCTCCATTTTTAGATCAATTCGACTTTGATCCAGAAACATGCTCATTTCTCGGAAAGCCAATAGATTATATATCTTTTGGCGATGATGAGATCACTTTTATAGAAGTAAAAAGCGGCAACGCACAACTCAACCAAAGACAAAGACACATAAGAGATCTAGTAAATCAAAAATTAATATCATGGAAAGAAGTAAGAATAAAGTAAAGCTCAAGTTCAAGAAACTAAATGAACGCGCAGAAATTCCTTTTTACGCAAAGCGTGGAGATGCAGGAATAGATCTTGTTGCGACAACAACAGTTAATACAGGTCAATTTATTGAATACGGCACCGATTTGGCAATGGAAATCCCCGAGGGTTATGTGGGATATATTTTTCCAAGATCAAGCATAACTAAGACTCAACATTATTTGCGAAACTCTGTTGGGGTCATTGACTCTGGCTATCGAGGAGAAATCAAAATCAGGATGAGCATCCCCACATTAGGATCAAAGCAATATAACAATGGAGACAGAATAGCTCAATTAATTATTATGAAGCTTCCTTATGTTGAAATTGAAGAAGTTGACGAGTTATCTGATACTGATCGCGGAGATGGCGGATTCGGAAGTACAGGAAATTAAAATTTTACTATTGACATCAAAACTAATTTATAGTATAATACTAGCATGTTTAACATTAAAAGAAAACTACAAAATATGAAAGTTGAAAATCAAAGATACTTCTTGGTATACAGAAATGCCAACAACGCAGTGAAGACATACGAAATCGGTCGCCCAGATTTATCTGAGTCCTTCGGGAACAAAGATGAATCAAGAAACAATATCGGCTTTAAGGCTTTTTGTTTCGCGAGAAACGAAATGAGATCATTTCGCCACGACCGAATCGTATCCCTTACCCGAGCATCATAATTTATGATTCTCAATTATTTATTAAACAAATTCTGTCCCTATATCATCATAGGGTTCCTAGTGTTCTACCAGTTTGGTCTTGAGCGCTGGGAGCCCTATGTGATTATGGCAATGTCTTTTGTAATTGATAAAATTAGTTTTAAAACTGGATATGCAGTAGCCTTTTGTGAGTCGAAAAACATAAAACTGGATTAAATGAATAAATCCGAAAAGTTAGTTCTAAAATTCTGCGAAGAGCTTCTGGAGCTTGTCACAGCCTTAGTTCAAGATATGAACAAGGAAAAAAAATTAAACAACAAGATCATCTCAGAAGTCGAAGATGTAGAAAAACAATTGAAGCTAATTAAACACTATTTTCAATCACAAAAGTGAAGGAATTAAAGAATATTTATATTCTAATTGATTTCTCTAAGCCACAACCAATTCTTCCACAAAAAGAAATAGAAATGAATGAGCTTGAAGCAGAACTAATTAATAAAAATTTTTCACTCAATAACATTCAAAAAAGATACATTAAAAAATGAAGATTATTTTCTGCCTTCCTGGCCGCGAATTCTCAAACAATTTTTTAAATAGCTGGACTAATTTAATTTGCGAGCTACCAAAGCACAACATTTCTTGGGCGCTATCTCAAAAGTATCATGTTAATCGATATTTTGTATGCAATGCGTGCCTCGGGGGCGATACTTTGGCTGGGAAAAATCAAAAACCATTTCAGGGCAAAATTGACTACGATTACATCATGTGGATTGATAGCGATCAAGTTTTTACGCCCGACCACTTCTTTAGATTACTAAAGAGGGCAGAAGAAGAGGAAGTAGATATTTTATCTGGACTATATTTAATGCAGGGGGGAAACATTTTTGCCACCGTAGAAAATTGGGATCTCGACTTTTTCAAAGAAAATGGTTATTTTAAATTCCTTGCACCAGAAGACATAAAAGATAGAAAACATATATTTCCAGTTTCGTATACTGGATTTGGATGGCTTCTTGTAAAAAAAGGTGTTTTTGAATCGCTGGAATACCCATGGGTTCAACCTACTTGGCTAGAGATAGGAGATATCAAGGAAATGACCACCACCGATTGCGGCTTCATGCATCGAGCCGCACAAGAAGGCTTCAGGACATATGTTGACCCAACGATAATCGTTGGTCACGAAAAAAGCATGATACTTTAAAGATCGAATCGCGCAATAAAGTGTAACATGTTATGTGCGACTTTTTTGCATTTTACTTTTTATGGGAGGCTGTTCTTTAAAGCAGGAGCCACAAATTTGGGATACCGAACTTGATCCATCAAAAAGAAACTGGGAAGAAGTTTATGAGCACGAATTAAAAGAGGCCATCAAAAATCAAGATGATGAATCTTTTCATTTTTTTTGGCCGCTTTACATTAAAGAATTATCAAAAAACAATAAAACAATAATAATTTATCGAAGCGATTTAGATCAATGAATTTTAAGATATTTTTTCTAACCACAAATGGCGACATCCAAGCTTGGGAGAGAGCGCAAAATCTATTCGCGTTAATTCCAGAAGAAATTCAAGATTACATTGAATGCATAAACATAGAGGGCACTGGTAAAGACTTGAATTTTTTGCGAGACATGGGTTTGAAATTTAAACCCGTTGGGTTAATCAACGAGATATATATGTCCGAAAACCCAAGAAGCCTAGATAGATTTATTGCCCACTATTCAATTTATCAAAAAATTATCAATGAAGAGCTTGACTGTTGCATGGTTTTTGAGGACGAAGTCTGCGTGGCAGACATGATCAACATACTTCTTCTAAATCTAGACCTACCAGAAGATATAGATATTGCAACTTTTTCAAAAACAGGACTAGAAGCATTTAACGCATATTATGTAACAAATGCTGGAGCAAGAAATATTCTAGATAAAATCACAAACACAAAATGGCTTAATGCATTAAAAAAGTTTCAACCAAGAGATTATGGCTTAGACAAAGATGTTAATACTTTTGAAGCATTTTCATCTGAGCCACTACAAGATTTTTCTGATGAAAACCAAATCGTTGCGCCGATTAATCAAATTATAAAAGCAGCCTGTCAACACGGAAAGTTGAAATTTTCAAACAACATTTCATTTGTTAATTCTATAGCCAATTATAATACTTTTGAGGTAAAAAATGATTTAAAAAATTTATCCGAAAAAGAACTCTCTGAAATTATTGATTCTAAACAATTTAAATTTTGGACAAAAAGAAGCTCGGCAAACAGTTCTTTGTTTGATTGCGTGTTTTACATAAACCTAGATCAAGACTTAGAGAAAATGGCTCGAACCGAATCAATGCTCGAACAAATTAGCGTCCCTTTTGAACGTTTTTCCGCAATTAAACCAAAAGCAGAAGATGTCGTGGCGGGCGGGCAATATAAAAAAATTTATAATAAATCTAAAATACTTGAAGCAAGAGCATATTTCAGCGAAAGCCTAGACTGGATAGATCTTGAAAAATATCAGCTTGGAACACTTGGATGTTACTTATCGCACTACAAGCTATTGGAAAGAATTTATTCAATGAAAGATTTTATTAAATATGCAATTATTATTGAAGATGATTGCTATCTAAACGAAGAGAGCATTCAAGAACTCGAATGGATCGCAGGCCACATAAAAGAATGGGATATCATAAGAAGCACATGGTCTGCACCCAAGTTTCATTATAAAATCAATTATTGCCACCCACTCTCGAATCATTTTGAACCTTTTATGCAAAAACATATATTTAATAGCATTAGAAGAATCAGAAACGACTATCCATCTGTTTGTCCAGTAATCAATACTTTTTGTGGAGGCACTCACTTTCAGGCAATTAATGTTGAATCAATTCCCAAGATTCTAGAATACTTAGATTCAGAAATTTTAATTCCAATTGACAGCCTTTATAATACAACAAAACTAGATATATATAATATAAAAATGAATATATCTCATGACATGTTTGAGGCTAGCTCCATACTCACTCACTACAAATGATTCACTTAAAACCATCAATACTCGCAAGCACACAGCTTAAAAAAGTTAAGCTCGGTGATTTTAATTTTGAAAAGAATTTTTTGTTATTCTGTACATTGCGAAACGAAAAAATAAGGATTCCATATTTCCTACAATACTATAGAGATCTAGGGGTAGAACACTTTTTCTTTGTAGACAATGATTCATCGGATGGATTTATCGAATATGTAGAAGATATGGAAGATGTCGCGGTTTACCACACAGAACATAGCTACAAAAGCTCTAATTTTGGCATGGATTGGCTGAATTATCTATTAAGAAAATATGGTCAGAACAAATGGTGCGTAGTGTGCGATCCAGATGAGTTCTTGGTTTACCCAAATTGCGAGACTGAAAAACTACCTGAGTTTACAGAATATTTAGATTCTCAAAATCAAATCTCCTTGTATTGCACCATGTTGGATATGTATCCCAAAGAATCAAGAGATTATGTCGAAGGCGAAGATCCGCTTATTTCTTGCCGCTACTTCGACAAGTCAGGATATACATTTAAAGAAAATTCAGAGCTTGATTCGGTTTGGACGCAAGGAGGCGTAAGAGCCAGACTATTATTCAAGGAAGATATGAATTCCGCGCCAGCATTAAATAAACTGCCGCTTATAAAATGGAATTATGATTTTTGTTTTTTATCTTCTATGCATCACGGTTACCCGAATCTAATGAACTCCTCGTACCGAGCAAGCACGACAGGGGCTATTTTGCATTTTAAATTCTTGTCTATGTTTAAAGAGAAGGTGGAAGAAGAAATCGTTAGAGGCGAGCACTATAATGACTCAGGGGAATACAAGCAATATCATGAGCAATTAAATGAACTCAATTTTTTTGACCCCAAATTGAGTGTAAAGTATAACGACAGCCAATCTCTCGCAAATTTAGGATTAATTAAAAATGATATCACATGAACATAAGTTTATTTTTATACATATACCTAAATGCGGTGGCACGAGCGTAGAGTGGGTATTCAAAGCTTGGGAGAATAGCCAAAGTTTTTTTGTTGGCTCAGGTAAGCAACATTGGTTTTTGGAGCAAATTATTACAGCCAAGCCCGAGTGCAAAGACTATACTTCATTCACTTTTATTCGCAATCCTTTTTCAAGAATTGTGAGCGAGTACAAATATGCCAAAAAAGAATCACAGATTAACTGCGACCATATAAAATCTAATTCTGGCCTCAATTTATCATTCAAAGAGTTTTGCAAAGACTTAGAGCATAATCTTAAACATTATTGTTATGAATTTCATGATAAAAGTTTATGCGACTACGTACTTAACGCAGATGGCTCAGAGAGAGTTAACTATATAGGTAGATTAGAAAATTTTCAAAAAGATTTTGATATAATTTGCGATAAAATAGGAATCCCACAAAAACAACTTCCCCACGCATTTAAGTCTGACGACAAAAAGTGCTATACCGAATACTATGACGATGAAACTCGTGAGATTGTGGGGCAGAAATATGCAAAAGATATCGAGTATTTTGGCTATCAATTTGGACAGTGAGAGATGAACACGGATTTCACGCTCATACATATAGGGAAGTGTGGGGGCAGCACGGTCACTTTTTTGCTAGAAGAAAATAATTTTAATTTTAATGCAATTCATGCCCAGAGAGTTAGATATGAACCTGACATAAAATATCTCATTGTATTAAGAAATCCAGTAGAAAGATTTGTTTCTGCATTTTATTGGAGAAAATACCTACTTGAATTAAACGAAAAACAAAAATCAGACGAACTCAAGTTTTTGCAAAAATATGATAGCGTAGATAATCTTTGCAATAATCTTTATACAAAAAATGGTGATTTAAATTCATCTACTTCCGACGAAATAAATTGCAAATATGGTAACGCAGGACATCCAGAGCATTATGCGATGGGTTTGGATTATTATATCGGAGATTTCGTAAAACAATGTAACCCAAGAAACATAATTGGTATTATTTGTACGGAAACATTGAATCACGACATAAGCAAAATTTTTGGAATTGAGTGCCATGTCCACAAAAAGAATAACAAGGAACATAAACAACAGGTAAGCAAACAATCTAAACTGATTTTAAAAAAATATTTACATAAAGATTATGCGGTTATAGAAAATTTAAATGATTCAAATTTATTGTCCGAAACTCAATATAAAATTTTATCAAAATGAATAAAACAATATGGATGTGCTGGTTTCAAGGAGAAGATCACCAAAGTCTACCTGCACTAAATCGAGAGTGCATAAAAAAATGGAGAGATCTTAACCCAGACTGGCAAGTAAATATTCTTTCGAACAAAACAATTGCTGATTATGTTCCTGAATATTTTGACATTCTCAAGAAATCTAAATTTGAAAGAAACTTTCCCGCAAAAAGCGACCTCTTAAGATTACTTTTGCTTAACAAATATGGGGGAGTTTGGGTCGATGCTAGTGTTTATCCGATGGATTCTTTAGATAATTTTTTAACAAAGCTCTTGCATAGTTCTAACTTTTTTACATACCGGTTTAAAAAGCGCACCGACCGCAGAGAAACTGTGAGTTGGTTTTTGGCGGTAAAACATAAGAATCATTACTTAATTACAACATGGCTCGATCATTTTACTCAAGATTTTATTAATGGGCCTAAAGATTGGAACATGGGCCAAAAACCTCCTTTTAATCCTACTAAATTTTATGAAGTCCATGCCACTCTTTCTAATTTATACGATTCTAATGAAAAAATACAAAACATCATAGAAAATATGGTGCAAATTGACCAAGCAATTCCTCATTCTGCCCAAAAATGCTGGGAAAATAAAATAGATTCCTATATGTATAAAAGACCTAAATTAGAACTTTAATAAACAAAAAATATCTCACAGATAGACAGCGAGTTTAGATGTATATTTAAAGTGTAATTAAAATTAATGAACAAAACAATATGGATGTGCTGGTTTCAAGGAGAAAATGACCCTAAAATGCCTCCATTAAATAGAGAATGCATTAAACGATGGAGGGACTTGAACCCCGACTGGAAGGTAAAGGTTTTATCCGATAAAACAATCGATCAATATGCGCCAGAATACTTTGATATTATTGAGCAATGCAAAGTTCAAAGGGCTCTTCCTGCAAAAAGCGATCTATTGAGGCTGCTTTTACTAGAAAAGCACGGAGGAGTATGGGCGGATGCGTCCTTATACCCAGTCACCAACCTTAATACAATCATGAAAGATTATCTAAATGAAAGCAACTTTTTTGCATATAGATATAAGCCAAGATATACAAATCATTGCGGAATAAAAGAAATTGCGAGTTTTTTCCTCATTTCTCCGCATAAAGAATCGCGCATCATTCAAAAATGGAAAACTGAGTTTGTAAAAAGGTTCACTTCTAACTCTCCTAATACAGGGTGCCAAGCAATTAATTCTATAAAAAACTTTACCAAAGATAATTTTGAGTATCAGACTGTATTTTCTGTTATATCGAAGCTTTATGATTCTGATGATCATATCCGGACAATTATTAACAGTATGGTACAAATAGACGAGAAGCATGTCCATAGTTTTACCGCTAGGGGAGACGATAGGTACATTAAAAACTTCTACTGTCACACATATAAGAGGCCAGACAAAAATTTAATGCAAAAATACTTAAGCTCATTAAATAATGATTGATAGGCACAATAAATTTATTTTCAGCCATATTCCCAAAAATGCAGGGCAATCCATAGAAAAGGCTCTAGGTATTTCTAATTATAGAAGCGTTGACTATGAATATCTTATTGGGCCTTGTATGGATCTTGAGAAATTTCCGCATAAACCTTTCTTTCTTCAACATTTAACACTTTCTGAGTTTAAAAAATATTTTCAAATAAAAATTGAAGAATATTTTTGTTTTTCTGTGATTAGAAATCCATGGTCTCGAGCGGTATCAAGTTTTGTTCATGAAAAAAAACATCACATGTCAAAAATAAAAAATTATTCTTTCTTAGACTTTCTCAAAAATCCTAAACATGTAGACCCGTCACACTCCTTGCTTCAGCATGAATTTTTGTTTGAAGGAGAAAAAAAATTGTTTGATTTTTTAATAAAATTCGAAAACCTTCAAGAAGATTTTAACAAGGTATGCCAAATACTGAAACTTCCCAAGAAAATACTGCCAAAAGAAAACTCTGGAAACAAAAAACATTATACCGAATATTACAATTCTGAATCTTTCGACATTGTTTCAGAAAGATTCCTAAAAGACATAGAGACCTTTAATTACAAATTCGAATAGCATGGAAAATTCAAAAGAAATTTTATTTATTACTGCATACAAAGACATAAATAGAGGCTCCTGGCTAGCATCGAGCAGATCTAACGATCAATATTTCAAAAATTTCGATAGACTCGCAACAAAAATTAATTACGACTTAGTTGCATTCCTAGAGGAACCCTATCTTACAGCCTTAACTGAAAAATATAAACATAAAAAAAATATTTTTTTCGAAGATTTGAGCAAGGTAAATACTTTTTTAAATCAGTATCTAGATAAAGATCTTCAGATTATTAAAAGCGAAAAATATAAAAACAAGATACCAGAACACAGAAAAAATCTCCCTGAACACTTGTACTCAGATTACAATCTCATTAATCACAGTAAAATTAATTTTGTAAATTTTGCCAGCAAAACACATGAAAACTATAATTTTTATTCATGGATAGACTTTGGCATGATTCGGCAGAATAATGTAAGCTCAATACCAAGCAACATAAACCCCAAAAGAATAGCTTTAGATAAAATTACATATCAATTCAAACTAATTCCCCCCCAAAAAAGAATTGATCCAGATTTAATACTTCGGGGCCTACCCAAAACAGTCAATAACATTGTGGTTAACGGAGTCTACATTATGGGTTCAGCGTTTATTTGCCCAAAAGATCTTGCTCCCGTTTTTGAAAAAAAATGGGAAAGCAAATTACTTTCATTTTACGAAGATAATATTACAGACGATGATCAGAGCCTTATTCTTCAAATTTATTATGATGAAACAGAATTTTTATCC
>Ga0255776_10002848_pt1 | contig 19065 bp, 17 predicted proteins | sample 071ome_19_FD_179974 | JGI IMG/M metagenome (GOLD analysis project Ga0255776, IMG submission 179974) | Coastal salt marsh microbial communities from the Groves Creek Marsh, Skidaway Island, Georgia - 071413AT metaG (version 2) | ecosystem: Environmental > Aquatic > Marine > Intertidal zone >... | reverse complement strand
CAGGATTAGCCTTGGTTGGACAACGACAGAGGTGCAAATTTCCGGTTTCGTAGATGCCTGGTCTAAACTTTACTCCAGGAACAGAGAGCGTATTTCCATAAATACTGCGTGAATAATGATTAGCGTCAATTTTATACTTCCCGACGGTCAGAAGATAACAACATCAGCCATACCGGGACAGTCCTTGCTTGAGGTGGCCTGGCAAAATCAATTGCCAATTGAAGGAACTTGCTCGGGGACCATGGCTTGCTCTACCTGTCATCTTTTCGTTGACTCGCATTGGGGAAGTAGGCTCAAAAAGCCCCATGAGGAAGAGTTGGCAATGCTTGATTTAGCGGTTGGGGTAACAGAATGGTCGCGGCTCGGGTGCCAAATAAAGCTCACGGATGAGTTAGATGGAATTACTGTGGTCTTACCAGGAGATTGATGAAGGAAATTTTTATGTGGATTTTTTATAAATGTTGAGCAGTTTAGAGATATTTCCTGCAGGAGGGCTACTTGAAAAACTTCGGGCCGAATCCTCAGACATATGGAAACAGTACGTGAGTCATGAGTTTGTGAGAGGTCTTGAGAATGGAACACTGCCCGAGGAGTGTTTTCGATACTATCTCGCGCAAGACTACCTATTTCTAATACATTTTTCTCGCGCTTATGCACTTTCTGCATATAAGTCAGAGACGCTTTCAGAGCTCAAACAATCTATAAACGCATGCCAAACAATATTGGAAGTTGAAATGGGGCTGCATGTAGAGTTTTGTCGCGGGTGGGGTTTGTCTGAAGCCGAGATGGAAAATACTGAGGAACAGGCTGCAACTTTGGCCTACACGCGTTACGTTCTGGAATGTGGGTTATCCGGAGACATTTTAGACCTTCATGTTGCACTCTCTCCATGTTTGCTGGGTTATGCTGAGATTGGTTTGGCTTTGTCGAACACAAAGGTTTTAGGGAATCCATATCAACCTTGGATTGATATGTATGCAGGTGAAGAGTATCAGGCCGTTGCTGCTAATTTCGCGAAGTTCTTGGAAGAAGTTGTTCGTAGGCGCGGGGGATTAGATAGGTTAAAGAGTTTAAAACGTATTTTTACTCAAGCAGTCAGATTGGAAATTGCTTTTTGGGAGCAAGGGCTCAGTCTGCAGAAAATTTGAGAGATTGAACTTGGTTACTATCAACTCACTTGGCCTCAACAAAGCGCCGTCAGATACGCGGGTGGTTGTGGCTATGTCTGGGGGAGTGGACAGCTCTGTTACCGCGGCTCTTCTCCGTGAGGAGGGCTATGAAGTCATAGGTATTACGATGCAGTTGTACGATCATGGTGCAGCAATTTCCAGAAGGGGCGCTTGCTGCGCGGGTCAGGACATCGCGGATGCTGGTGCTGTGGCTGCTGCTATTGGTATTCCTCATTATGTATTAAATTATGAGAAAAAGTTTGAGTCGGATGTAATAAAGCCTTTCGCGGATTCTTATATCCGCGGGGAAACACCGATCCCATGCGTGCTATGTAATCAGACGGTAAAGTTTCGAGACCTGCTCGATGCCGCTCAAGATCTGGGGGCAGATGCCCTCGCTACAGGCCACTATATAAGGCGCAGTGAAGAACTTGGTGAAGTAAACCTCTATCGCGCTTACGATGAGACCAAAGACCAAAGCTACTTTTTGTTCGCAACAACCAGGGAACAACTTCGACTTTTGAGATTTCCGCTTGGCGACTTAAAGAAAGAAGAAACCAGAGATCTTGCCGATCGCTTTCAACTACCGGTTGCACAAAAACCCGACAGTCAAGATATTTGTTTCGTCCCAAATGGACGATACGCTGATGTAGTTAAAAAACTTCGTCCTGAAGCAGATGAACCCGGGGAAATTGTTGACCTCGAGGGAACGAAGGTTGGAGTCCATGACGGAATTATAAATTTTACAATTGGTCAGCGCAGAGGTTTGAAGATTGGCGGAACTGCGAATCCCCTTTACGTCATAAAACTTGATCCCCAAAAACGGAGGGTAATTGTAGGTCCCTCAGATGCTCTGGAGTCTCGAACCATCGAACTAAGAGACGTTAATTGGTTATTCGATTTTCAGACATTCGTTCCAATTGAATGCGAGGTCAAGGTGCGATCAAGCTCCCAGCTGGTTGGGGCAAGGGTAACGCCCAAATCTGAAAATTCAGCATCCGTTAATTTATCAAAGGCTACAAAAGGGGTAGCACCCGGGCAAGCCTGCGTATTTTATTCGGGTGAGCGGCTATTGGGGGGCGGGTGGATTTTGCGCGATGATTAGACGTTAGCATTTATCTGCTTGACTGTGACGCTATTAATAATTAATACCCTGCGGTTCCAGGCGGCGGGGTAGCTCAGCTGGTTAGAGCAGCGGAATCATAATCCGCGTGTCGGGGGTTCAAGTCCCTCCCCCGCTACCAAAAAGTCCTTAAAAGGGCAAAAATATTATCCAGGAAAATCAAGTATACTTTCATTCGCCGGCCAAGCGGTAGGTCCTAGTAGCCTCATCGACACTTGCACCTGGCGCAGCCGCTTTGTATCCATTCTGTCTGAGGACGGCCTCAAGCGCCGCGAGGCAGGTAAGAATACTTCTTTTCCTGCAGTTATACCCCATCGCCCCGATCCGCCAAATTTTACCATGAAGCGGCCCAAAAGACGTACCTATTTCAATCCCGAAATCATTCAGCAACTGGCTTCGGACCTGCTCCCCCGGAACTCCCTCGGGGATGTAAACACCTGTAACATTGGGCATTTTATTTTTTAGGTCTCCGAACAATTTAAGCCCCATTGCTTCAAGGCCGGCAACCATAGCCTCACTTGCAAGAGCATGTCTTTTAAAAGACTCATCTAATCCCTGTTGTAGGACAACGCGAGCACATTCTCTCGCCGCATATAACATCGAGGCAGCTTCTGTATGGTGGTTTAGCCGCGTTTCTCCCCAGTAATCCATAAGCATCGACAAGTCGAAGTAATTTGAAGGAATCCGTGAGCCGGAGGCGGCAGTGTAATCATCTGGCCGAATTCCAGCCTCAATATGTTTCCTTTTGGATACAATTTCTTCGATGCGATCGTTAAAAGTGATGGGAGCGCTGCCTGGAGGCCCCGCAAGGCATTTTTGGAGCCCAATAGACACAGCATCTATTTTCCAATCGTCCACCGGCAAATCCATTCCAACAATTGAGGCTGTCGCGTCTACATAAAGTAGGACGTCGTTATTGCGACAAATGGTTCCGATATCCTTCAGAGGCTGAGCCATGGTAGTGGATGTGTCTCCTTGATTTAGGGCCACCATTTTGGGCTCCTCTCGACGGACGGCTTCTTCAATTTGATTGGGATCAAACACGGAACCCCACTCCGTCTCAATCGTAACAGCGTTGGCACCGCATCTTTGCGCTATCTCTACTAACAAGTGTCCAAACCTCCCAAACATAGGAACCAGGACCTTATCCCCGGGCTCTAAAATCGATACCATCATCGTCTCTATACCGGCCCGCGCGGTGCCATCGACCAAAAAAGTCCACTTATTATTTGTTTGAAAGATTTCTCGATATAAAGACATCGTTTCGTTCATATAGGCGGTGAATGCTGGGTCAAATTGTCCCAGCATTGGCATCGACATCGCTTTCAGTACCCTAGGGTCCACATCCACTGGACCCGGTCCCATCAACAATCGGGGAGGGGGGTTTAGATCGTCTATCAACCTGATTGTTTCCATTTTAAACCGCCTTCTGACACGTTTGGTAAGGAAACTAGGTATTCGTCGAGCTGAAAGTCAATAATTCGCTCTAAGTTTTTTTTGGGGATAAATTTAATTGCTTCGTTGACTTCAGGGTTTCCGGAGGCTAACTCCACAGCTCGTTTAGATAACTCTCCCGGAGGATTTATGCCTTTAAGAGCTTTTAATCTGCATGATCAGGTTGTCCTAATTACCGGGCCCGCGAAGGGCATGGGGCGGGCGGTTACGTTAACGCTTGCTGAGGCTGGAGCAGACCTCGTGCTCGTGGGGCGCGACACGGCGGAGATAGAAAAAGTAGCGGAAGAGGTTCAACAACTGGGACGAAAAACTCTGGTGATTAAGTGCGACGTAACTTCTCCAGAGGAAATTACGTCCATGATCAATAAAGCCGAAGAGGTATTCTCGCACATTGATATTTTGGTAAATATTGCCGGGGGTACGGGGCCTTTGGAGACCACCTCTTGGGAAACTACTCCTGAGGCTTTTGATCAGATTATTGATCTCAACATGAAGGGGTGTTTCTTGACTATGAAAGCAGTCATCCCTGGAATGATAGAAAGAAGGCGGGGCAAGATTGTTAATGTAGGGGGAACTTTTGGACTTCGTGGAAGGGCCCTACGTATGGCGTACAGCGCTTCGAAGTGGGGGCTGAGGGGAATCACAAAAAGCACTGCGTTGGAGGTTGGCGAGCATAACATTAATGTTAATTGCGTATGCCCCGGCATGGTTGATGGACCCCGTTTTCAGAAAGTTTGTAATGAGCGGGCTGCGAGGCTTGGAATTTCTGCTGCGGAGGCGCGCTCCCAACATGAGGAAGAGTATGCCTTGCGCAGAATCTCCACCGATCAAGATGTGGCGAATGCGATACTCTTTTTTGCCAGCGATGCCTCAAAAAACATCACAGGCCAAGACTTGGCCGTAGATGGTGGTTGGGTGATTTGAGTTAGTTCTGGAGGTTATGAAAGTGGATCAGGAAAAGGTGGATTTAGTTATTCGGGGCGGCACAGTCGTGTCACCTTCGTCTTCCATAAAAGCAGATGTTGCCATTTCTGGACAAAAAATTTCGGCTGTTTCATCTCCAGGGATTTTGCCTAAAGCTGAATATGAAATCGACGCGGAGGGGTTATATTTGCTTCCGGGTGCCATCGATAGTCATGTGCATTTTCGCGAGCCAGGCTATGCATACAAGGAAGACTGGGCGACTGGCACAGCCGCTGCTGCGTGCGGCGGCACTACTTCTGTGTTCGAAATGCCGAATACCAATCCTCCCACAGGAACATTGGAAGCTCTTGCGTTGAAGCAGGAATGTGCCAGCCGACAAGCTCATGTTGACTATGGAATTTACGGGCTCCTTGATGAGAATAACATCGAAAATCTTGAGGCTCTGATTGAGAACGGAGTTAGTGGTTTTAAATGCTTTATGGGTAACACCTTTGGGGATCTGCCTGCGCCTTCTGATGGCGCAATGCTTGAGGGCTTTGAAATTCTATCCCGGCATGGGTACCGATGCACAGTTCACGCAGAAAACCCATCAATTATGGCTCGGAGGCAGGCGAGAATGGAGGCAGCTGGGCGAACAGATACCCTGGCTCATTTGGCGGCTAGACCTGAGGTATGTGCCGTCGAGGCCGTAGGTCGAGCTGTCGCCTTTGCCGAATGGACGGGAGCCAGATTGCATATTGCGCACAAAAGTTCGAAGGATGCTCTTTATATTTTGAAGGATGCCAAGGCCCGAGGTGTTGATGTAACAGTGGAGACTTGTCCGCATTATCTTCTGATGTCGACTGATGATACAGATAGGTTAGGGGGACAGATGCGGGTTAATCCGCCGATTAGAGAGCCAGGACATGCAGAGGCCCTGTGGGAGGCACTTCATGATGGGACGATTGATATGATCGCGACAGACCATGCCCCGCACCAACCGGAAGAAAAAGATTCTAAAAATATTTGGGAATGTGATTGTGGTTTTCCGGGAGTGGAGACCCAAATGCCAATAATGCTCACACAGGTTAATCAGGGACGACTTACCCTGCAACAATATGTTCAATGGTCAGCCCACGCCCCTGCCCATGCTTGGGGGTGTTATCCCAATAAAGGCGTTATTCAGGCAGGGTCTGACGCGGATATCGCAATCGTTGACATGAAGTCAGGGAATATGATCGACAGAGAGATGTTGCACTCAAAGAGCAAGATGACTGTTTGGCATGGGTTTCAGACCTCTGCTTCGGTTGAGTGGACGCTTGTCCGAGGGGCTGTAGTTGTGGAAAAAGGGGTCTTGGTTGGTAAACAGGGACATGGAAAACCGATCCAACAAAAAATGCCTGCCCCAGCTCCCAGAAACCAAGAAAAAAGCATGGAAGAGATCGTTAAAATCCGCGATTGAGGCTCAAGTTCCAAGACCCAACAAATTGCTAACGACCGCAAGTTGTATCATAGCGGCCGGCTCTAGTTCGTCTATAGGTACAAATTCATTGGCTTTATGCCCGTCCTTAGCATTTCCCGGGCCAAAAGTGAGCAAAACTATGCCATCGTCAGCGAAGTAGCGCGCATCGCTTGCGCCTACTGCTACAACCTCTCTGACCGGATTTTTCGTTACCTCAGCTATGGCTTTGTGGAAAGACTCTACTGCCGGGTCCGAGGTGGAGGAAGCAAACCCCTTTGTACCGGTTAATTTTTTTATCCTCCAGCTACCATCGGGCTCTTGAGATGATGAGAGAATATCAGAGAACTCTGTAACGGCTTGATCGATGTCCTCCTCTGGCATCAATCGTCGGTCAATTTCGACCCGACACAAATCCGGCACTGCATTTGTGTTTTTTCCTCCCTCAATAATACCGATATTCATGGTTGAATGGAGTGCACCGCGGCTTCGTGCTGAGAGTTTTGGTTTAAGTTCCTTCTCTAAAATGGCAATCATTCTTGCCATTCGTTCAATTGCATTATCGCCATTTTGAGGCTCCCCGGCATGGGCACTATGGCCAGTGGTTATCAACTCAATCCACAGAACCCCACGTTCCTCATTGATCGCTTGAAGTTGAGTTTGAGCACCACAGACAAGGATATCGGGTTTAATCGCCCGAATTTCTCTAATGTAGGAAAGGCCGTCTGGACCGAGGTTTTCTTCATCCCCTACAAAAGTGAAAACCACTTCTCCATGAGTGGGTCCCCCTCGTTTTGCTATTTCCTCTGCTAACCAAATTTGGACTGCCATCGAGCCTTTACAGTTGCCAGCCCCCAGGCCATAGGCGTTGCCTTCTGATGTTGTCATTTGAAATGGGTCTGTATTCCAAGCATTTCTATCTGCTATCGCGACGGTATCCACATGAGCATTAAAGACGAGGGAAGGTGACCCTTCGCCAAGGCGAGCAATTACATTATCAACACCTGGTTGGCGCGATAGAATATCGACTTCGTATCCGGCTTTTTTTAGGCGGCTCGACGTGTAGGCGCAAATTTCGGCGGTTTCTCTGGGGGGATACCCGGAGTGTATAGCAATTAAGTCTTCTAAAATTTTTAGGATTTGCTTTGACGTGTCCATTATACGACCTTCACTAATGTAGTGACGTTTTTTTAACAGTTAGAGCAGGAAAGTACATGGATCAGAGGCTGAAAAAAAATAGGTTTTGTCTAACGGGTGGCACAGTTCTGACTTTTGATGATCAAAATTCTATCTTTGAGGATGGTGAGATCTGGTTCGAAGGCAATCAAATACTTTTTGTGGGTTCCAAAGGTGAATTTAAAAATAAAGGGCAAGCGGAAATAATTGACCAACGAGGTAAAATCATATGTCCCGGATTTATTAATGCGCACACTCATTCATATTCATCGCTATTAAAGGGTAGTATTGAGTGTGATCCTTTGGATCTGTACATGCTGAAGGTGATTGCTACTGGATCGGCAATGAGCCCCAGAGAAATCGAAATAGCTGCCACACTCGATGCGGCCTCGATGCTTTTGTCAGGGACGACAGGGGTCATTGATCATTTTTCAGAAAGACCAAATTTGTCCACGAAAGGGCTGAATGCCGTCAGAAGGGGTTTCGAGACCGCCGGTATCCGAGCGACCATAGCCACCATGTTCGCGGACAAACCCTACATAGATACAATTCCGCTCAATCGGAATGAATTACCCGATGAAATCTTGGCCCAATATGAGGCCCAGTCATCTCCTGATATTGAGAATTATTTTTCAATTATGGAAAAAATCGTTTTAGAGAATTCGGAAGATAGACTTACCCGTGTGATGCTAGGTGTGGACGGTCCTCAGAGGTGTAAAGAAGAATTATTGCAAAGAACGGGGGAGTTTCAGCGCCGCCATCATTGTGGTTTGCATACACACATGTTGGAGACAAAGACTCAAGCAGTCATGGCTCCTAATGCTCAGAAAGGTTTCGTTAGTCATCTCCTAGATTTGGGTTTGTTAGATAACTTTTCTTCTTTGGTTCATTTTGTTTGGGCTAGTGAAAATGATATTTCAGCGGCGAAAGAAGCCGGAGTAACGGTTATTCATTGCCCGGCAAGCAATATGATGTTGGGTGCTGGAGTTAGCCCTATTTTGAAGCTCCGAGAAGCAAATATACCGGTTGCTTTCGGAACGGACGGATCGAATTGCGGTCCTCCCAGTCTTTTTGAGACTATGCGCCTTGGTTGTTTTTTGATGCGGTTAACCGATCCGAATTTTGAAAAATGGGTGAGGTCGGAAGATATTTTGAAGTTAAACCTCAGCTCGGGTTCGCGAGCGATGGGATGGGATGGAAAACTAGGCGTACTCAAAAAAGGGGCGTTGGCCGATCTGATTTCCTTGGATCTGAGCGGGCATTGGCATGAACCCTATGGGGACATTACCAGTCACCTATTATATTATGAGACTGGCCAATCAGTGTCCGATGTCTGGGTCGATGGGCAACGAGTGGTGAATAACAGAAAATTAACCTCAATTGATATAAACATTGTTTTAGAGGAAGCCGCTGAGATCAGGCGAAAGAGACAATTATCTCTCTCTGCCGACACCCTTCAGAGGATTGAGTTACAATATCCTGCTTTTAAGAAAATGATCGTTGACACATTAGAACATGATTTTCCGATTGAGCGGAGGATGCCTTTTTCTTAATGCAAACAATGCGGTGATTATTCCCGCGATCGCATCTTTCCCTGAGGAGTGACCGAAATTTTCAGCCCTAATCAGGGCTTGCTTAATGCTTTTTTTTCCCTGTAGGGCAAATAAAAGTTCGTGAAGCAGGCAGTTTGCCTGCGCTGAGTCGGTCATGGCTGAGAGATGGGCGTTGCTTATTGAGGAGGTTTGAAGAGAAGCAAAGTTTTTTACTATCTTGGCGAGCTTTAGAAACAAATCTTTTTCTCCGACCGTATGTAGTACGAGCATCATCCCTATTAGAAAATCATCACCCGAAGGGGTTAAACCTGGGCCTAGCCCCAATAAAGACTTTATGGCGGGAACGGGTGCAGTTTTTTTGTCTCGCAAGAATAGACAGAGATCAATAAGGGCCGGTTGAGCAATTGTTTTAAAAAGAGGAGAAGAGAGGGATTTCGGCAGTAGGGATTTCGCCTTGATGAGATCCTTGCGATAGGTCTCAGGAAGATTTTCAAAAAGTCTATCTGCGTTGATTGGTCCAAATTTAATGGGTTCCCAAATTATAGCCTTTGTTGAAGAAATCTCTATGCAAGTCCCTACATCTAAAATCCGGGGTATTTCATTTACGCATATGTTTATTGGTCCGTTTAAGAAGTCTTCGGCTAGCACGCAGATGAGTTGATCTCCGACTTCCGCATAAAAGCTCTTATCGAAGACATGGGTTATTCTGGCGTGTGAGGATCTCGATAGTATTCTTGCCGCCACAGCGCCTGTTATGCTGGCTTCTAGTTTGGTTTTTATATCCCGTGAGTGAGAGGCGATCATGCGGGGAGAATGGAAGAGATCGCCATTCTCGCTGCCTCGGCATTGCTACTTGCGACTGTGCAACCCGCGCTTTCTAGTAGCTTCATCTGTGAGTCACGTCCCTGGGGGTCTTGGTTTGTCCCTGTCACGGATACAAATATTGGGGGATGATCGAGATCAGACAAAAGAGAGATCAGTAATCCGGCCGGGTTGGCGTGTGCTCCATTGCCAATGACAATATCACATAATATTGCTCCAACGGTTGGATCATCGCAGGCCTTTAAAAAAGGCGCTGACCGAACTGAAGGTTCGATCATAGGATGCGGCCGGCCCTGGGTATACTCATCTGCCCCTAGATCAATAATCGTATGCTGCAGATTGCCGCTGCCGATGGGTAGAGCTCCAGGGACTGGGGCGTTCGAAGTGACCGAAAACCCATGGTCAATCAATATTATCTGGGCCTCTGCTGCTAATGTACCTCCGGCGTAAAGACCCAAAATTCTCTTTGCAGCACCCGTGTTTTTTGAAACCGAATTTATAGGTTTAATTTCTTGGTTAGCCGCTAGGAGTGCCGCTAATTCTAAAGTTGTCGCCTGGCGGGCGTTGGACGAAAGTTGGAGTAAAGGCGATCCCAAAAAACACACGGTGAATGTCTTTGAGCTCCTCTCTATCTTTGAAAGAATTTTGGAACAAACCTTTTCTGAGGGAGGTTTTGAAATGATTATGACGTGATCTGTTTGAGGGTCTTTTTCTAGCAGGTCAATAGCGGTAAGCGTTGAGATCCCGCCCACCTGCTCGGTTAAATCCCTGCCACCCACACCAATTGCATGTGATATGCCATGGCCCATATGAGCCAGCAGGCATGAGACCTCTTGGATCCCGGTCCCAGAAGCTCCCACTATTCCGATCTTTCCGTTTGGCACACTATTGGCAAAACCAAGCATTTTGCCTTGAATAATTGCAGTGCCGCAGTCGGGGCCCATCACGATGAGGTCGCGGCTTTTCGCCTCTTCTTTTATCGCACGTTCTTCATCAATTGCGACATTGTCGCTGAATATCAGAACATTGAGGTTACGCGTCAGAGCTTTCCTAGCTTCGGCAATGGCAAAGGGACCCGGCACAGAGATAATTGCCATAGAGGCATCCGACTGTTGCTCAAAGGCTCCACGAATTGTTTTTGGCCTCCATATTTCAGTTGCGGATAAACCCTCAGCTTTTTTATTGAGCTCAGATTCCCATCCAGCAATAACTCTATTCGCAGTATTTTGGTCTACCGCCCTAACAGCTAGTATTATATCTCCTGGTCCGGCTGATTGACCGTCGCCACCGAGTAGGTTTGCGGTTGCTAAAATTTCTTTATTTGCCGGAGTGCCAATCATAATTGCGGCTTCTTTGACACCTGGAGAACCGGATATTTTGTCCGACAGACGCATAAGCGCTACGGAGTCCGCATAACTATTGTGTTGTACTACATTTAGCAGAAACGTCATTTTACCCCCATTTGCTCGGCGAATGCCCGAAGAGCTTTTTGAAAACAAGCCATCGGGGCCTTAGCGACACCGGCTCCAACTTGTCCAATCCCCGGTTCTTTATGGGCAATGCCGGTATTAATGGTAGGCGAAATATTGGCTTCTACTACACGCCTGATATCGATTCCTGTTGGTACCCCAAGATAATCCATTGCAGGTATAGTCCAGGATTTATTCTCTCCCAAAGTTATCTCAGCCATATTTTTGGTATACAGACCCGCTTGTGAGGCGGCTCCAGCTCCCACAAAACCGGCGACTGCTGGTGCGGCACCCATTGCGAAGCCGCCCAGACCAATAGTTTCTACTATGGCTGAGTCTCCCATATCTGGGTTCGCATCTGACTCAGAATATCCAGGAAAATAGAGACCTTGTGGCATTTCGACAGGTGCCGTAAACCACCTATCTCCTGTACTGCTTACACGTATTCCAAAATCAGTACCATTGCGACTCATGGCCGTTACCATGCTAGATCCTTTAATCCCATAGGCGGGGTCGGTAAGCGCTTTTCCGGCAGCCATTGCGATATTTAGAAAGAACTGATCATTGCTAGCGATGAAAGAATAAGCCCGAGCCAGTGTCTCTGTCTCTGGCGCGACAGCGGCCATGTGTGGAGCAAGTTCACGCAAGAGCAGGCTTGAGCATGCTACATTCCTTTGATGCATCTCATCGCCCATGGTGAGCCCCCGAGCAATCAGGGGTTTTAACTTTATCCCGCCGGCCCGTCTCAAAGCTTGACCTAACAAGGGAGCCAGCTCGTTTTTTATCCAACTAAGTCTCTCTAAAACCGTTTGGTCGTTACCGCCAAAGCGCATAACCTTACCAAGACCTTCATTGATGGTGCAGTAGGCACGATTCCCGTAATGCTGGTTTTCAACAACAATCAGTGGCTGAGATGAGGTTGTCATACCAGTCATCGGACCTACGCATCCAAATTGATGATTGGGAGCGAACTCCAGAGATCCTTGGGAGGCTAATTTCTCTGCCTCATTAAGGTTGCTAGCCCATTCTTCGAAAACCGCGATACCGCAGATTGCGCCGCGCATTGGTCCACACATTTTGTTCCATTTGATCGGTGGACCTGCATGTAAAATGATTTTCTCTTTGAGCCCATCGATCACATCTGCCGCCAAGACAACGTCAACCAAGACAGGTTCCCCTGATAACAAAACACCCAAAGCTTGTTCATTTGCCTGATCAATAACTTTTCCTATTTCTTCCATCTACCTTAGGCCCCAAGTTTTGATAGCAAGTCACCTAGCACGGGATCGCCGCCTGCAGGAGGGGACCAATCAATATGCAGGGTTGCAACATTTTGGGATTTTAGGTCTTCTGAAAAACTCTCTAGACCAACATTAATTACTGATAGAGGTGTATCCAGCAGATGAGGAGTTTTTTGATTTTTTTTCATAATCCTACTTTTAAAAACTATACTGCCAATATACAGGGTTTTAAGATTTCCGCATGTTAGAAACAAGCTCTTCATATCGGGGAATGGTTGTCGCCCCTCACAGGTTGGCGGCGCAGGCGGGTCTTCGTATTCTCCAGGATGGTGGCAACGCCATAGAAGCCATGGTAGCAGCCGCATCAGCGATATCAGTGGTTTACCCGCACATGAATTCCATCGGCGGCGATAATTTTTGGTTGATCTCCAAGGGCGGTAAAGTTTGGGGTGTGGAGTCGTGCGGAGCCGCTGGAGCGCACGTCACTATAAAGAATTATTCAGAACGTGGATTGCAGGAAATCCCGGCCAGGGGAGGTGACGCGGCTATCACGGTCGCCGGAGCTGTTGCAGGGTGGGAAGCAGCTCTCAAATTATCTCGCGAATTTGGGGGGCGTCTTCCGCTAACAAGGCTGTTAGAAGATGCGATTTGGTATGCGAAAGAAGGTTTTCCTGTCTCAAAAAATCTTTCCGAAACTATTAGTTCTAAGCGTTCAGAGTTGCTGAATATAGGGGGGTTTGAGAAACTTTTTCTTATCAACGGAGGGGTGCCTGAGGCAGGTTCAATGCTGGGGCTTCCGAAATTAGGGTCGACTTTAGAATTTTTGAGCCAGGCGGGGTTAAATGATTTTTACATTGGCGATGTTGGTTCAGAGATTGCTAAAGATTTAGAAAAGTTAGGCAGTCCTCTCAAAAAAGAAGATTTTATCGAGCATTGCGCAAAACTGGTGGAACCCTTATCTCTAAGGTTGTCCGGCGGACGGGTTTTTAACATGCCTCCTCCAACCCAAGGTTTAGCATCGCTGATTATTTTGGGGATTTTGGAACGACTTGATCCCGTGATGGACACTACCCCGGAGTTCGTTCATTCGATTGTTGAGGCTACAAAAAAAGCCTTTGAAGTTCGTGATGAGTTCATTACAGATCCGAGCTTTATGACGGTAAGTCCGAAAAAATATCTCAGTGAGGTGTTTTTAGACCAAATGGCGGAAGGGATTAGCTCGAAGTCTGCTGCGCCATGGCCGAACATTTCGGATGTTGGGGATACTGTCTGGCTCGGCGCCGCAGATTCAGATGGCTGCGTTGTAAGTTTTATTCAAAGTATTTACTGGGAATTCGGTTCTGGTGTTGTATTGCCCGGGACCGGCATTACTTGGCAGAACCGTGGAAAAAGCTTTTCTTTGGATGCAGAGAGCGTTAACGCCCTCTTGCCAAGAAAAAAGCCTTTTCACACTATTCAGCCTGCTCTGGGCTTTACCGATGATGGAGACGTTCTCTCCTATGGTTGTATGGGGGGAGATGGGCAGCCTCAGACGCAAGCGATGCTGTATTCACGGATTGTGGGTATGGGCCAAGGAATTCAAGAGGCCATAACGGCTCCCCGGTGGTTGCTTGGTCGTACATGGGGAGACACCACAACTAAACTTCGCATTGAGGGAAGGTTCCCAGAGGAAACGATCCAAAGATTGTCTGAGTTGGGGCACGAGCTGGAGGTTCTGGATGAGTTTGACGAAATTACAGGACACGCAGGGGCCGTGAGGGTCAAATCGAATGGTTTGATAGAAGGGGGAGGAGACCCGAGGAGCGATGGCTTGGCTGCAGGCTTTTAGTTGAGAGGTCTAAATTTAGGCAAGTTGCCTAGTTTCTGGGCAGTTCTTTTGTCTAGCATGAGCTTTGTTTAATATTTTTTTGGCTTTGGGCGGTGTTTTTCTGGCAGATGATCAAGGGTCACACCTACCACTCGTATAAATGTTTTCCACAGGAAGTCTGGCATAGCGTTTGCTTAGACCTAGGGAGTCGGTCATAAATGTGTGGTTATGGTCGGTTAACTTGGGGCTCACAAAGGACGAGGATGAATATGGAACAAAAACCAAAATCTAACAAAGTTTCTAGACGGCAGTTTGTTAAAGGCACAGGTGCTGGTATTGCATCGATCTTAGCCTCTGGGGTAGCACCCATGGCTTTTGCCAAAACGACGAAACAAATTACTTTCACGCAGTCTTGGATCCCGAATGGCGGTAGTGCTTGGATTTACACTGCTGCAGCGAAGGGTTTCTTTAAAAAGCGTGGTATCGAAGCAAAAATTTCAAGAGGATTTGGTTCAACAGCCTCCGCCCAGGCGATCGGACAAGGCAAATTTGACTTCGGAATTTCTTCGGCTCCCACAGCGACATTGCAAACTGTCAGGGGTATGAAACTCTCTTACCTTGCCTGTTGCAGTTACAGTTCCGCCATGGGCGTAGTCTTTCTAAAAGACTCAGGCATCAAAACACCGAAAGATCTTGAAGGGAAAAAATGCGGATCCGTTGTTAAATCCGGGGAATATCCGTTCCTGCCGATCTTCGGTGAGAATGCGGGTTTTGATTGGTCGAAAGTCAACGTTGTCCAGGTCGATAACAAAATACGCACCGGTGTGATGTTGCAGAAAAAGGTCGACTTTATCTCATGTTTTGCCTCTTCCGTTGTTCCGGATGTTGTTAATAAAGGGTATGAAGTTGGAACATTCCTTTATAAAGATTTCAACATGCCGTTCTATGGCTACATGCTGATTACGCAGCCAGAGATGTATGCGAAAGAGAAGCAGCTCTGTAATGATGTCACAGAGGCCACCGTCGAGGGGATGCGTTATTACATGCAGAACCACGAAGAAGCAGCGGATATCTTCTTTAAAGCTGTTCCTGAAGCGGGTATGACCGCGTCAAAACGGAAACAATTTGAGATCGAAATTGATCTCTACACGCATATTATGACCACTCCGGAGATTTCCGCGACCGGACTTGGTAGCGTAGATCCGAAGAAATATCAGGGGATGGTTGACCTTGTTGTGAAGAACTTGGCCAAGCCCGGTGATCCCAAGCCAGATCTGAGCAAAATTATGCATTTGGATCAGATGATTGATAACAAATACAAAATCACTGGTTCAGAGTTAGCTACGATCAAAAAACTTGGTGCCCCAGGGGCAAAAGCGCTGGGTTAATTGAATAGTAGGCAGGCACATGGGTAGTTTGAAGCGGTGTAAGAGATTAGTTGAGGTTGAAAAGATAGTTTAATGACTGATCAGGAAATACTTCGAGCGGACGCCCATGTGCTCGCTGACAAAGTTCAGAAAATATTTAATCCCGGCAAAAAACAAACAATAGCTCTAGAGTCCATCGATTGTCGGGTCCGAGAAGGTGAGTTTGTCTCGTTGTTAGGACCGAGCGGTTGCGGCAAGAGCACCCTCTTAATGATGATTGCTGGCTTGGAGACGCCCACCGCGGGAGGGGTTTTTGTGGGTGGAAAACCCATGTCTAAGCCCAGGGAAGACATTGGCCTCATGTTTCAAGATCCAACCTTGCTGCCTTGGAAATCTTCTCTCGACAATGTGCTGTTCCCGATCAAGATTTTGAAAAGAGATCGCGATAAATACCAAAAGGCAGCAATAGAGCTTTTATCCAGGGTGGGCCTTGAGCAGTTCCTTGACAAAAAACCAGCGCAATTATCCGGCGGAATGAGACAGCGTGTAGCAATTTGCAGAGCGCTCGTTTATGATCCGGAGGTTTTGCTCATGGATGAGCCATTCAGTGCCTTGGATGCAATAACTCGTGATGAAATGAATCAGGTGCTAATGGACCTTTGGCAAGACTTTAAGAAGACTGGTCTGTTCGTTACCCACAGTATACGTGAGGCAGTATTTTTGTCGGACAGGGTTTTGGTGATGAGTGCAAGGCCTGGAAGAATTATTGAGGATCTGAAAGTGCCGTTTGATAGGCCGCGAGATTTCTCAATTGTAGACTCTGCAGAATTTAACGAAATTTGTGGTTATCTTCGCAGTAAAATCGACTCTCAACATTAGAACATAACTGCCGTCTTCATGACTTCGATCGTTGCAACACAAACTAAATCTTCCTCTTTTGCTGCGGCGAGAGACACTCTCCTGCCTGCTCTTTTGTTTTTCTCTGTACTTGGTGTTTGGGAATTCTTCACCTGGTATACCGATTATCCAAAATCGATACTGCCGCGCCCCAGTGCGATTGCATTAGCGATAGTTAATAATTGGTCGCTATTAACCAGTAATATTTTGCCCACTGCCTCTGTAGCTTTGGGTGGGTTTGTGATCGCATCAATCGTTGGATTAGGTCTGTCGCTTTTAATGACCTATTCAAAATGGACAAAAGAAGCGCTCTACCCAAATATCGTGGGATTTCAAATTGTTCCCAAAATTGCATGGGCCCCTCTTTTTGTTTTGTGGCTTGGTATAGAATTTCAGTCGAGGTTGGGCTTCGCGGTTTTTATTAGCATCTTTCCAATTATTATCAGCATGACAGCCGGTTTAAAAAACACAGACCCTACGCTAATAAGACTCTGTGACTCGTTAACTGCGAGTAAACTTCAGACACTTTTTTTGGTCAGGTTTCCGTTTGCGCTGCCTTATCTGATAAGTGCCATGAAAATGAGTATTACCCTCGCTATGATAGGGGTAATCGTTGGAGAGTTTATTACCTCACAACAGGGTCTAGGCTTTCTGATTTTGGTGGCTTTTGGGAAACTTGAGACAGATCTGATGTTGGCATCGGTGCTATTTTTATGTTTCGTGGGGTTGTTTTTCTACTCTTTGATTGCTTATGCCAGCTATCGGCTAGAGGTTTGGTTCGGCAACAAATAAAAGGGATGCGGTAAGTAAGAAAAAAATGCTTGAAGCAATATTAGATAAAATAAGGGCAAGGGGAATAACAAGCGCCCGAGAAGTCCTGTTACCGATATCATTCTTCGTTTTTGTCATAATCATGTGGCAATATGCTGTTGATCAAAAATATGTGCCGACTGTGATTTTGCCGCCACCCGGAGATGTGGTGGCTGTGCTCCAAGCTAATCGAGATTTTATGGCGGGCCACGCAGTAAGCACTTTGTATGAGTGCTTTATCGCCTTTATATGTGCTTGCACACTAGGGCTATCCATCAGTTGTGTTATTACGCTGTCCTACTTTGCGCGGAGAGCGATATACCCAAATTTGGTGATCTTTCAGCTCATTCCTGCTATTGCCTTGGCCCCTTTGTTTATTCTTTGGTTTGGGATCGGTACTGAGGCGCGGGTTGCTTACGGGATCTGCTTAGCGATTTTTCCGATAGTAGTATCGTCGTCAACTGGTCTTTTAAATACAGGTAATAATTATTTAAGATTGTGCCAATCTCTGACGGCTGGCCGTTGGCAAACATTTCTTCGGGTTAGATTGCCATTCGCCTTGCCTCTGATTTTCACAGGATTGAGAATAGGACTGACGCTCACAATTATAGGGGTGGTTGTAGGAGAATTTGTGACTGCGCAGCAGGGAATTGGTTACCTGATCAGTTTCGCGGCGTCAGGACTTGAGACGGCTATAGCTCTCGCTGCGATCGTCTTCCTATTATTCGTTGGATTAATCTTGTTCGCAGCTTTGGTTTGCGTTGAGTTCTTTGCGTTCAAGATATTCTCTGGAGTGTCTGCCGAGTAGTTAGGGTTTTTGGTTAATGGTCGCTAGCGAATTGACGAATTTTGACGACATTCACAGCACAGAAAAAATGCTTTGGATGGGCCAAAATACCAATCATCTTCAGGCTCACCCCGCTGTAAAAGAGGTGTTGCTCAAAGCGGTTTCCGATCAGAGCTTCAATAATTATGCACCGCCGCAAGGGTATGAAGAACTTCGTGAATTAATCCTACGTGACGTTGTGGGAGATAGTTCTCGGTCTGATACTAAGGTTCTTATAACTGATGGGGCTATCAACGGGCTTTACCTCGTTTGCAAGAGGTACGGTGATGCTCCAACAACATTAATAACCAGTGATCCCACTTGGGTATGGCCACTTACCTTTGCGAAAAACCAGGGGGCTAACGTTCGATTGCTCCCGATATATGATGGTTCAAAAAACTATAAGATCCAGCTTTCAGATCTGAAAGAAGCTCTAAGGCAGAGTAGCAATCCCATATTATATTTAATTGATCCCCTAAACCCACTTGGCTCTAGCTACACGCTTGATGAGTTAAAAAAAATAGCAGAGGTTTTAGAAGAAACCGACGCGCTGGTCATACACGATTGCACTTATAGAGATTTCGCATTTGATCACCATTTAATGCGAGATATCTTACCAAAGAAGACCATTACGACTTACAGTTTTAGTAAATGGCTTGGGATCGCCGGGCTTCGGACGGGCGCAATTATCGCCGATACCCCTATCTTTGAGTTTTTATTGCAGGATCAATCAAATATTTTGGGTTCTAACGTTCTTGGACAGCAAGCTGCGATAGCTGCTTTTTCTGTCAAGGAAGAGTGGATAGATGAAGTTAATACTGTGCAGAGAGGCAATCAAAAGATGATTGCTGAGGCGCTGCGAATGGTAGGAGGTTTGTATCCTGTGGTTTATCCCTCGAACGGAAACTTTCTGGCTGTGGATTGCCAATCAACTGGTATCACAGCGAGTGCTATTGCGGCAGAGTTTCTAAAACGGGGAATTTTCATT
>Ga0255776_10002839_pt1 | contig 19082 bp, 29 predicted proteins | sample 071ome_19_FD_179974 | JGI IMG/M metagenome (GOLD analysis project Ga0255776, IMG submission 179974) | Coastal salt marsh microbial communities from the Groves Creek Marsh, Skidaway Island, Georgia - 071413AT metaG (version 2) | ecosystem: Environmental > Aquatic > Marine > Intertidal zone >... | reverse complement strand
CCTATTAACGCTTAATTGGCTTACGTGGGCCCTTACGGGTACGCGCATTAGTTTTAGTGCGCTGGCCACGTAGAGGCAAGCTACGACGATGACGAATACCGCGATAGCAACCTAGGTCCATCAAACGCTTGATGTTCATAGATACTTCACGACGAAGGTCACCTTCGACAGTAAATTTGCCAACTTCAGTACGGATCTCATCTAATTTCTCATCAGAAAGATCGGCAATTTTCGTTGATTCTTCAATACCTACTGCTGCACAGATTTGCTTAGCAGTTGGCAAGCCAATTCCAAACACGTAAGTCAAAGAAATGACTGCGTGCTTATTATCTGGAATGTTTACACCGGCTATACGAGCCATTATTTCACCTCATCACGCCAAAAAGCGCATGGATGCATATTATGGATAGGCAGCAATAATAATCCTCGGCCAGGAAAGTTTCCAATCCTGGCCGATTAAGCCTATCCCCCTAATTACAACGTCGGTGGGGATTAACCTTGACGTTGCTTGTGCTTAGGATCAGTACAGATCACACGCACACTGCCGTTACGACGAATGATTTTACATTCACGGCACATCTTCTTCACTGAAGCACGTACTTTCATGGAAAGTCTCCAGTTAGACCTCGGTTAGCGCACCAATCCGCCGCCAAACCCTTTCATATTAGACTTTTTCATCAAACTTTCGTATTGATGGGACATCAGGTGTGATTGTACCTGAGCCATAAAGTCCATGACTACCACCACTACGATAAGTAGGGAGGTTCCGCCAAAGTAGAACGGCACGTCAGCCGCGACTACTAAGAATTGGGGCAGCAATGATACAGCAGTTATGTATAAAGCGCCAAATAAAGTTAATCGACCTAACACGCCATCAACATATTGAGCTGTTTGAACCCCCGGACGAATACCTGGGATAAACGCTCCTGACTTCTTCAAGTTCTCAGAAATGTCCTTAGAATTGAACATTAATGCGGTGTAGAAGTAGCAGAAGAACACAACTGCAATGGAGAACAGGATCAGATACAAAGGCTGGCTTGGGCCTAAGGCCAAAGACACATCTTGTAACCATTCCATACCTTCTGTACGACCAAACCACTGACCCATAGATGCCGGGAACAATAGGATTGACGATGCAAAGATTGGTGGAATAACACCTGCCATGTTGATTTTAAGTGGTAAGTGACTGCTTTGAGCCGCAAATACTTTGCGACCCTGCTGACGCTTAGCGTAATTGATTGCAATGCGACGTTGACCACGTTCAATGAACACAACGAAAGCTACAATCAATACTGCTAACAAAGCGATGGCTAATAACAAAATGATATTAGTGTCGCCCTGACGAGCAGATTCAAAAGATTGACCGATGGCACCAGGCAAGCCTGCAACGATACCGGCAAAAATCAGTAGTGAGATACCGTTACCGATACCACGCTCTGTCACTTGCTCGCCCAACCACATTAAGAACACAGCACCGCACACAAAGGTAGATACTGCAGTTACAAAATAAAGTGGAGTGGCGTCAAATGATACACCCTGGCTGGCCAAGCCTGCGGATACACCGAAGGCTTGGACAGTCGCTAGCAGCACAGTGCCGTAGCGAGTGTATTGACTGATTTTACGACGGCCAGCTTCACCCTCTTTTTTGAGGGCTTCTAGCTGCGGGCTCACCGCCGTCAATAACTGCATAATAATCGATGCAGAAATGTACGGCATGATGCCTAGTGCGAAGATCGACATACGTTCCAACGCACCCCCTGAGAACATGTTGAACAAGCTCAGAATTGTGCCTTGGTTCTGGTCGAATAGCGCTGCTAGACGGTCAGGGTTAATACCCGGTACCGGAATATGTGCCCCGATACGGTATACGACAATCGCTAGGATAACGAATTTGATACGAGACCAAAGTTCGCCTAAACCTGCTGGTGCCATACCTGTTGGTAGTGAGCCTTGCTTAGCCATCTAAAACGGTCCTTATTCTTCGATTTTACCGCCGGCGGCTTCAATAGCTGCTTTCGCGCCTTTGGTCACTTTAAGACCTTTAACGGTTACAGCTTTCTTGATTTCGCCAGATAGAATCACGCGAGCACGCTTGATTTTGTCACCGATGATATCGGCTTTCTTCAAAGCGTCTAGATCGATTACATCAACACCAGCAGCTTCAAGTTCGTTCAAACGAATTTCCGCTACGTATTGTGCTTGACGTGAAGTGAAACCGAACTTAGGTAGACGACGCTGTAAAGGCATCTGACCACCCTCGAAACCTGGTTTCACACGACCACCAGAGCGAGATTTTTGACCTTTATGGCCACGACCGCCTGTTTTGCCCAAGCCGCTACCGATACCACGGCCAACGCGCTTGCCAGATGGACGAGAACCAGGTGCTGGGCTAAGAGTATTTAATTTCATCATTACTCTCCTTCCACTTTCACCATGTAGTAAACCTTGTTGATCATACCGCGTACAGCTGGTGTGTCTTCAAGTTCTACTGTGTGACCAATACGACGTAAACCTAAACCCTTTACGGTTGCAATGTGCTTAGGCAACTTACCAATGGTGCTACGAGTTAGTGTAACTTTAATCTTTGCCATGTCGGATTACCCCAGAATTTCTTCTACAGTCTTACCGCGCTTGGCAGCAATTTGTTCTGGGCTACGCATTTCACGTAGGCCTTTGAAGGTTGCACGTACTACGTTAGCTGGATTGGTAGATCCGTAACATTTAGCTAGTACGTTATGCACACCTACCATTTCAAGAACAGCACGCATCGCACCACCGGCGATGATACCAGTACCTTGAGAGGCTGGCTGCATGTACACTTTAGAACCACCGTGAGTTGCTTTCACTGGGTACTGAAGAGTATCACCATCTAACTTAACGTCGATCATGTTGCGCTTAGCTTGTTCCATTGCCTTTTGAATTGCAGCTGGAACTTCGCGTGCTTTACCACGACCAAAACCTACTTTGCCTTTACCATCGCCCACTACTGTAAGAGCAGTGAAACCGAAGATACGACCACCTTTAACTACTTTTGCAACGCGGTTAACTTGGACTAACTTTTCTTGAAGTTCGCCTTCGCCATTGCGTTCTACACGTTCATTTGCCATGTTTCCGCCCCTTAGAATTCCAGACCGCCTTCGCGGGCTGCATCAGCCAATGCCTTTAGACGACCATGGTATTTAAAACCAGAGCGGTCAAAAGCTACTTTCTTGATGCCTTTTGCAATAGCACGTTCAGCAATTAGCTGGCCCACTTTTGCAGCAGCTTCAGCGTTACCTGTATTACCTTCACGTAGATCTTTCTCTACAGTGGAGGCGGTCGCCAAAACTTGAGCACCATCGGACGAAATAATCTGGGCGTAAATGTGACGTGGAGTACGGTTCACACACAGACGGGTCGCACCAATCTCGCGCATCTTGATACGAGCGCGGCGAGCACGACGAATACGCGCTGTTTTCTTCTCGTTCATATCTACACCCTATTTCTTCTTAGCTTCTTTACGACGAACATTTTCGTCAGCATAGCGAACACCTTTGCCTTTGTATGGCTCTGGCGGACGATAGCCGCGAATTTCTGCTGCTACTTGTCCTACCTTTTGCTTGTCCGAACCTTTAATAACGATTTCGGTCTGGCTAGGAGTTTCACAGGTTACGCCTTCAGGCAGCTCATAGTCGACAGGATGAGAGAAACCTAGTGAAAGGTTCAAGGTGTTGCCAGAAGCTTTTGCACGGTAACCAACACCTTGCAAAATTAGCTTCTTCTCAAAACCTACGCTCACACCGGTAACCATGTTGTTTACCAATGAACGGAAAGTACCTGCTAAAGCGTTAGCTTGCTTTTCGCTGTTCTTAGGAGCGAAAGTTAGTACGTTTTCTTCTTGCTTAATTTCAACAGAAGAATGCAGGTCTAAATCTAGTGTTCCTTGCTTACCTTTTACAGTGATCAACGCGTCAGTGATTTTCACTTCAACGCCAGCTGGTAAGGTAACAGGAGCTTTAGCTATACGAGACATCTCAAAACTCCCCTTAGAATACCGTTGCGATCACTTCACCACCAATGCCAGCGGCACGGGCAGCGCGGTCAGTCATTACACCTTTAGAAGTAGAAACGATGGCAATACCAAGGCCAGCTTCTACTTTAGGCAACTCAGTTGCGCCTTTGTACGTACGAAGACCAGGACGAGAAACACGCTTGATGGTCTCGATTACAGGCTTACCTTCGTAGTATTTTAGGTCGATGCTTAGTACAGGCTTAGCTTCTTCGCTTACCTTGTAATCAGCAATGTAACCTTCGTTCTTTAGAACTTCTGCTACTGAAACCTTCATCTTAGAAGAAGGCACGTCAACAGAGGCTTTGCCAGCGCCCTGCGCATTGCGGATACGAGTGAACATATCCGCCAAAGTATCTTGCATACTCATAATTTAACCTCAGGTTGTGCAGCGAGCCCTTAAGCCCTGAATAAATCAGGGCGTCAGGGGAGTGCTTACCAACTGGCCTTTTTAAGGCCCGGGATGTTGCCCATCATGCCTTGCTCGCGAATCATGATGCGAGAAAGCTTGAACTTACGGTAAACGCCGTGTGGACGTCCCGTCATTTGACAACGGTTTTGCAAACGGCTCTTTGAAGAGTCACGTGGCAATTTCTGTAGCGCCATTTGCGCATTCCATACCTCTTCTTCAGAAGAGTTAGGGTTTTTGATAATTGCACGTAGCGCTTCACGCTTAGCCGCGTATTTTGCTACTAGTTTTTCGCGTTTCAGCTCACGCTGTTTCATCGAAATCTTTGCCATGATCCTACTCCTTAGTTACGGAACGGGAAGTTCAGAGCACGAAGTAGTGCACGGCCTTCTTCGTTTGTACGCGCGGTTGTCGTAACAGTGATGTCAAGACCGCGAACTTTATCCACTTTATCGAAATCGATTTCAGGGAAAATGATCTGCTCTTTAACACCCATGCTGAAGTTACCACGGCCATCAAATGATTTGCCGTTGATACCTCGGAAGTCACGAACTCGCGGTAGGGCGATATCTACTAGACGATCCATGAATTCCCACATGCGGTCTGCACGTAGAGTCACTTTACATCCGATAGGCCAGCCTTCACGAACTTTAAATCCAGCTACTGATTTGCGAGCTTTAGTTACCACTACCTTTTGACCAGCTAGGGCTTCTAAATCTGCAACAGCAGCTTCGATTTGCTTTTTGTCACCGATGCCTTCACCAACACCCATGTTTAGGGTGATCTTGGTTACTTTTGGCACTTCCATGACGTTATTGTAGCCAAATTCTTCTTGCAGCTTGGCTACCACTTCGCTTTTGTATAAATCTTTTAAACGAGACATTGTGGCACCCTTATGCGTCTACTTGATCGCCAGTGGACTTGAAGATACGAACTTTTTTGCCGTCTTCAAGCACTTGGAAACCAACACGATCTGCTTTACCAGACTTAGGATTGAAGATGGCAACGTTAGAAGCTTGAATACCAGCTTCTTTTTCAACGATCCCACCTGGTTGACCTAGGTATGGGTTTGGCTTTTGGTGTTTCTTAATCATGTTAACGCCAGCAACGATCAAACGACCGTCAGGTAGTACGCGGTTTACTTTACCACGCTTACCTTTGTCTTTGCCGGCGATAACTACAACTTCATCATCACGACGAATCTTTTTCATCTCACGCCTCCTACAGTACTTCTGGCGCCAGTGAAACAATCTTCATGTACTTCTCAGAGCGAAGTTCACGAGTCACTGGTCCAAAGATACGAGTACCGATTGGTGCTTGGCTGGCGTTCAACAATACAGCTGCGTTGTCATCGAAACGGATCAAAGAACCATCTTGACGACGAACGCCCGCTTTAGTGCGAACAACAACAGCGTTTAACACTTGACCTTTTTTCACTTTACCGCGAGGAATTGCTTCCTTAACAGTAACTTTGATTAGATCACCCACACGCGCGTAACGACGATGAGATCCGCCAAGTACTTTAATACACATTACGCGCTTAGCGCCGCTGTTATCAGCGACCTCTAGCATTGTTTGTGTTTGGATCATAGCTTATTGCTCCAATTAACTTGACTACGGGCCTACACCTTCGTTGCACGTTCGTCGATGCTAACTAACATCCAAGATTTGGATTTAGAAAGCGGACGACACTCACGAACAGTAACGGTATCGCCAATTTGGCATTCGTTTTGTTCGTCATGTGCGTGCAGCTTAGTGGAGCGTTTAACAAACTTACCGTAGATTGGGTGCTTAACGCGACGCTCAATCATAACGGTAATGGTTTTATCCATTTTGTCGCTAACGACTTTACCTTGAAGTGTACGTACGATCGCTTCAGCCATAATCATTCACCTGCTTTTTGGTTAATGACGGTTTTAACGCGCGCGATGTCGCGACGCACTTCTTTCAGAAGGTGAGTTTGACCTAGTTGGCCAGTCGCCTTCTGCATGCGGTACTTAAATTGGTCCGCTAGCAAGTCTTTAAGCTCAGCTTTGAGCTCTTCAACTGTTTTTTCACGTAAATCTTGTGCTTTCATCACATCACCGTCCGCGTAACAAATGTAGTTGAAACGGGTAGTTTGGCAGCTGCAAGTGTGAATGCTTCACGCGCTAGCTCTTCACTAACACCTTCCATCTCATAAAGGACACGACCTGGTTGAATCTGGCAAACCCAGTATTCAACGTTACCCTTACCTTTACCTTGACGAACCTCTAGAGGCTTACTGGTAATCGGCTTATCTGGGAAGATACGAATCCAAATTTTACCGCCACGCTTAATCTTACGGGTCATCGCACGACGCGCCGCTTCGATTTGACGAGCTGTGATGCGACCACGACCGGTAGCTTTAAGGCCAAATTCGCCGAAGCTTACTTTGTTACCTTTAGCTAGACCACGGTTACGGCCTTTCATTTGCTTACGGAATTTTGTGCGTTTAGGTTGTAACATCTTCTACGCCCCCCTTACTTAGCTTGACGTTGCTTTTTAGCACCGCCGCTCTTAGCGCGGGCACGAACTTCGTCGATGCCACCAAGGATTTCACCCTTGAAGATCCACACTTTGATGCCGATAACACCGTAAGTAGTGTGAGCTTCGTAGGTAGCGTAATCGATATCTGCACGTAGAGTATGTAGAGGTACACGACCTTCACGATACCACTCAGAACGTGCGATTTCTGCACCGCCCAAACGACCGCTAACCTGAATCTTGATACCTTCAGCACCACCACGCATTGCATTTTGTACAGCGCGCTTCATGGCACGACGGAACATAACACGACGCTCTAATTGGCTAGCCACAGACTGACCAACTAATTTCGCATCTAGATCCGGCTTGCGAATTTCTTCAATGTTTAAGTGAACAGGAACGCCCATCATTTGCGCTACGTCTTGACGTAGGCGATCAACGTCTTCACCTTTTTTACCAATCACGATGCCTGGACGGGCAGTGTGAATGGTGATTTTCGCAGTTTGAGCTGGACGCTCAATTACCACTTTGCTTACTGATGCTTTTTCAAGACGCTTCTCGATTAGAGAACGAACTTGAATATCAGTTAGCAACTGATCTGCGTACTTATCTTTGCCTGCATACCAAACAGAGTTGTGATCTTTGGTAATGCCCAGGCGTATACCAGTTGGATGTACTTTCTGACCCATAACCTTAGACCTCTGCTACCTTAACGGTGATATGACAAGTGCGCTTAAGAATTCGATCAGCACGGCCTTTGGCACGTGGACGAATACGCTTCATTGTCATAGCTTCGTCAACAAAGACGGTTGAAACTTTTAGTTCGTCAACGTCAGCACCATCGTTGTGCTCAGCGTTAGCGATTGCAGACTCAAGAACTTTCTTCATCAAGTCAGCACCCTTTTTAGGGCTAAAAGTCAAAATGTTTAGAGCATCTGCTACAGACTTACCGCGAATTTGATCAGCGACCAAACGGGCTTTCTGAGCAGAAAGGCGAGCGCTTTTTAGCTTAGCGACTGTTTCCATCTCATATTCCCCTTACTTCTTGGCCTTTTTATCAGCGGCGTGACCTTTATAGGTACGCGTCGCAGCAAATTCACCTAGCTTATGTCCAACCATCTCTTCGCTGATTAACACAGGCACGTGTTGACGGCCGTTGTGTACAGCGATGGTCAAGCCAACAAACTCTGGAAAGATAGTAGAACGACGAGACCAAGTTTTAATTGGCTTACGATCATTCTTTTCTAGAGCTGTTTCAACCTTAGCCATAAGGTGATGGTCTACAAAAGGACCTTTTTTCAATGAACGTGGCATCTAATTCACCCTATCCGTTATTTAGAACGACGGCGTACGATCATCTTATCGGTACGCTTATTCTTACGAGTTTTGTAGCCCTTAGTTGGAACACCCCAAGGAGTAACAGGATGACGGCCACCAGAGGTACGACCTTCACCACCACCATGTGGGTGATCAACCGGGTTCATCGCTACACCACGAACGGTTGGGCGAACACCACGCCAGCGCTTCGCGCCCGCTTTACCTAGTTGACGTAGGCTGTGTTCTGAGTTGCTCACTTCGCCAAGAGTTGCGCGACAGTCAGCAAGTACTTTACGCATTTCACCTGAGCGTAGACGTAGAGTAACGTATGCACCTTCTTTTGCGATCAACTGAGCAGAAGTACCAGCAGAGCGGGCAATCTGACCACCTTTACCAGGCTTAAGCTCAACATTGTGGATTACGCTACCAAGAGGCATGTTGCGCACAGTCATAGTGCTACCTACTTTGATAGGCGCTGTCTCACCAGACACCACTTGATCGCCAACATTTAGGCCTTTAGGAGCCAAAATGTAACGACGCTCACCATCGGCATAACATACTAAAGCGATGTTTGCAGAACGGTTTGGATCATATTCCAAACGCTCAACTTTGGCTGGAATGCCATCTTTGTTACGTTTGAAGTCAATAATACGGTAAAGCTGCTTGTGACCACCGCCTTGGTGACGGCTAGTGATACGACCGTTGTTGTTACGACCGCCAGTCTTACCTTGTTTCTCTGTTAATGCAGAGTATGGACGACCCTTGTATAGATCAGGATTTACAACCTTAACTACGTGACGGCGTCCAGCAGAAGTTGGCTTGGTTTTTACTAATGCCATCTTGTCTACTCCTATTACTCGACGTCAGCGAAGTCAATGTCGTGTCCATCAGCTAAACGAACGTATGCTTTACGCACGTCGTTACGCTTACCCAGTCCACGCGCTGTACGCTTGGTTTTACCTTTAATGTTAAGCACTTGTACGTTACGAACTTTTACTTCGAACAATTGCTCAACAGCTGCTTTGATTTCTGGCTTGGTTGCATCAGGAGCTACACGGAAAACGAACTGGCCGTCTTTATCCGCTACTACTGTTGCCTTCTCAGAAATGTGAGGTCCAAGTAGAACTTTGTAGATACGTTCTTGGTTCATCCTAACATCTCCTCTACTTTCTTAAGTGCAGGCACAGTTACCAGTACCTTCTCGAAAGAAATCAGGCTAACAGGATCAACACCAGACGCTTCAGCAACTGCTACACCTGGTAGGTTGCGAGACGCTAGATACAAGTTCTTGCTGATCTCTTGATCAACGATAAGAACATTGCCTAGATCCATGCCATCTAATTTAGCTGCGAAAGCTTTAGTTTTGTGGTCAGCCACTTCAAAGCTATCAACAACAACTAAACGATCCTGACGAACAAGCTCAGACCAGATAGCCTGCATCGCAGCGCGATACATTTTCTTGTTTAGTTTCTGATCGTAGTCACGTGGACGAGCAGCGAAAGTTACGCCACCAGTACGCCAGATAGGACCACGAGAAGTACCCGCACGAGCGCGACCAGTACCTTTTTGACGCCATGGCTTAGCACCACCACCGCTTACATCTGCGCGGTTTTTCTGTGCTTTAGAACCTTGACGTGCGCCTGCTAGGTAGGCTGTTACTAGCTGATGAACTAGAGACTCGTTGTAATCACGAGCAAAAGCTACATCAGAAACTGTAACAGTGGATCCACCTTGTACATTGATATCCATTGTTACTCCCCTTATCTGCGAACTTTAACCGCTGGCTTGATGATTAGCTCACCACCAGTTGCACCAGGTAGTGCACCTTTAACCAGGATTAAATTGTTTTCCGCATCAACACGAACGATTTCAAGATTTTGAGTCGTTACGCGCTCAGCACCCATGTGACCGGCCATTTTCTTGCCTTTCCAAACACGACCAGGTGTTTGACATTGACCGATAGAACCAGGAGCACGGTGAGATAGGGAGTTACCGTGAGTTGCGTCTTGCGTGGAGAAATTCCAGCGCTTAACACCACCTTGGAAACCTTTACCTTTTGATTGGCCAGTTACATCAACAATTTGACCCGCTTCAAAGCGCTCAACTGTTAATTCATCGCCAACATTAATATCCGCAGTTTCTTCAACGCGGAACTCTAATAGACTGCTACCTGCAGCTACGTTCGCTTTAGCAAAGTGACCTGCTGCCGCTTTAGACACACGAGATGTCTTCTTGCTGCCTGCAGTAACTTGCACAGCGTTATAGCCATCAGTTTCTGTAGTTTTAACTTGAGAAACACGGTTAGGTGTCACTTCAATTACAGTCACTGGGACAGATACGCCATCTTCAGTAAATACACGGGTCATCCCCGCTTTTTTACCTACTAATCCAAGTGCCATTTTAATACCTCTTGTGTACGGGGCTGAATACCCACTATGGCCGCCCAAAAAAGCGTTACACTAGATTCAACATCTAGCATTCAATGTATCTAAGTGCCGATTAGCCTAGGCTAATCTGCACCTCAACACCTGCCGCTAGATCCAACTTCATAAGTGCATCTACTGTTTTCTCAGTAGGCTCAACAATGTCAAGCATGCGCTTATGAGTACGAATCTCATACTGATCACGCGCGTCTTTGTTGACGTGCGGTGAAATCAGAACGGTTAAACGCTCTTTACGAGTGGGCAGCGGGATAGGACCACGAACCTGTGCGCCAGTACGCTTAGCCGTTTCCACGATTTCTTGCGTAGACTGGTCAATCAGGCGATGGTCGAACGCCTTCAGCCGAATACGAATCTTCTGGTTTTGCATTTACCAAGACTCCGAAATTAAGACAATAATCCGCTTACCCCTTTTTAAAGGGACGCGAATTGTATGCTCAATACGTCAAGGTGTCAACTAAATAACCACCCTCAAACCCCAGATAAATCGCGGCCTCCAAAGGAGTGTGTCGAAAAGTTGATCAGAGCCTAAAATCACCACTTAAAACCCGTTCACCTCTAAACATTGTCCGACAATTAATCTGACATTGATCAAGAAATGCTCTCATTTACCGACTAATCTTAGGTTTACTATCGTCTATTTAGCAACCAAACTAGGGAGTCAAAGCCATCCGCTTGACCAAAAAATAAGCACTCACTTACCTCAGGCAACCCGCTCTAGCACGAAAAAGACACAACTCAAGCCACGATTTGAGAAAGCTTTCACTGCGCCGAATCCCAAATCACCCTATTATTTCATCGTTCTCACCTCATCGAAGGCATAAACAATGACAATAATAAAAGTCGTCAGCCTCTCTATTACCTGCTTACTTGCTTTAAGTGGTTGCAGTGTTTGGGATGCAATGACACACGTAGAAAAGGTTCAACCCTGGCAAAAAGGGATTCTCGCTAAACAGCAGATGAGTCTCGAAGGCGATGCCATAGACCAATATGTAAACGAGCACATTTATTTCAGTAAAGAGGCCTCCACCGGCGGCACTGGCGTGGGAGGAGGTGGCTGTGGCTGCAACTAAAAACATCAAGCAGGCCCTGTCTATCGCATGTGGCTCTCTCATCGCATCCGAAGCCACCGCTGAGGAAACAGCCGCCAATTTATACAGTCCATGGGAAGTGGATGTGGGCTACATGTACTACTCGGAGCCAGATTACATATCGGTAGACACGTATATGGCCTTCCTAAGCGGCAATATAAGCGATGACGACACCATCAGCCTTGGACTGGTATTCGATACTTTAACGGGCGCCACACCCACTGGAGCCTTAGTTGGCGAAGGCTTCTCTTCTGTGTCAGGCGTATCGGGTGGAGGCGTCTCCACTTCAGGTGGTGCAAATGGCACCGTAGGCTTTGATGATACCCGCCTCGCTGTAGATGCAAACTGGGGTCATGAATGGGAGCGCCTGCTGCGCTCAAGCGTCGGCGCTTACGTATCCGTTGAGGGAGATTACACCGCAGTCGGCGGCAGCATCGCTCTAGAAAAGGATAATCAAGACAAGTCTCGCACCTATACCGTGGCGATTGGCGGTGCGGTTGATACGGTGAGTCAAAGCAACGAAAAAACCCCAGAACCTTTCGCAGAGATCAGCGACGGCGTCACCTTTGGCGCGGGTAAAAAGAACAGTTATGACCTACTACTGGGCGTCACTCAAGTCATCAATCGGCGCACCCAGGGCATGTTGAACTTTAGCTACAGTAAATCCTTGGGCTATCACACTGACCCTTATAAGATCATCAGCGTTGCCGACCCCGACGACACCGAGCTCACCAAGGTATTTGAACACCGCCCTGATGAACGTGAGCGCTTCATTTTGTACAGCAAGGTAACCCACGAACTGAAACGCTCCGGAGACCATATCCACCTAAGCTACCGCCTTTATACGGATAGCTGGGATATTCAATCTCACACTTTTGAAGGGGGCTACAGCTGGGTGGTCGACAATAAACACTTAATCGAGCCCTTCGGCCGCCTCTATCATCAGAGCGCAGCAAACTTTTACAGTCGTACGATTCTCGTGAATCAAGGCGACACGATAGACGATGTGGTTTGGCCCAGCCATGCCTCGTCAGACGCTCGCTTAGCCGAATCACTCAATACCACGATAGGTATGAAATACAAATATCGCACAGGAGAAAAGCATTCCATCGACTTCCGTGTCGGCTACTATCACCGCGATTTTAGCAATGCGGTTATCGATGACGACTCTGCCTATTTTGTGCAATTAGATTTCGGTAAAGGTTTCAATTAACCCCTCAAACAAAAAAACCCGCCTAGGCGGGTTTTTTTATGCCCTTATACAAGGCTATTCGTTACGCATTAGCGGCAGGTCGCCATCTGGATTTAGGGTCGGGTCTGCGGTCATAATGTGTGAGTTGCTCGCACCAAAATAGGTGTAGATCGAAGACGCTAAGGCCATGGGTTCGAACGACACACTGTCAGTTGTTGGCACGGTGTACTGGTTGTTTGTCTTACTTCTACCCGAGCGCATGGTTGTACCCACCACTTGCCCCAGCTGCGCAGACTCAACGGCAGGCCTTACTCCTGCACCACCAAAGGTATACAGATTCTGGTTATTCGCATGATCCCAACCACCGGAGTTATTAAGATTTACAAGACGACCAAAATCTCCCATCACATTAATCACAATATTATCGGTCTGCGTGCGATTGGTCTGTTTTATGGTACTCACCCCTTGTGCTGCCGCAGCATTGATGTGATCCATGGCTGCACTGATCGCCTCCATTAGCTGGTTCATACGATTCGGATACCGATCAATACCATTGTTATGATCATCCCAGCCCCCTAGCCCAGGCGTACCCACGGCAATATAAAGGGTCTCGGGGTTATGGATGGCCAACGTCACCGCGGCTTCTAACTGACGGCCAAATGAGGTATTCGGATAGGTCACACCCAAAGTCGCGGCACTCCCCCCTTCACCTAAGAGCGTTCCAAGGTCCGCCATGCGCGTCGCCATATCCACACGCTTGTCGAATGCATCCCACGCTTTTTGGAATTTTGCCCGCCCAGATTGCGTGGCCTCAATCCCCTGCAAACGGCTCGCCACCAAGTCTTCTATAACCTGACTTGAACCAGACGAGGGATAACCTTCAGAACGGCTGTAGGGGTTATTAAAGCTTTGATCCATTGTCAGCCCACGCAACGGCAACGGAACAGGATTCAAAGGGTCGAGCGCATAGGTTTGGGTATCCCCTTCAAACGACACGAAAGGCAACGTCAGACTCTCAACATCAATCACCGTTGAACCATCTGCGAGAGAAGCACCTGCAAAGGTGGACTTATGCTCTAGCATCATCAGGGCTAAACGGGACCCAACACCTGGACTGTTCTCAATGTCGATCGTCCCTTTGTGGGACATAAAAATACTTTCGCGGTGAGAGCGAGTCGGGCTTTTTTGCTTATAGATGGTTCTATAGACGGTCATATCACCGGCAGCTAACATGTTTTCCATGTATGTGCCGCCCGCTTCTTTCCAAAAGCCATTCGCTGTGATTTGGCCATCCTGGAATCGTGTTCGATTGTTCGGATCGTTATCTGTGGCCGCCTGCAAAATGCTCGAACGAAATGCGCTATTCGCAGAATAGTCGTTCACGGAATTCATATTGATGTCTGCAATGTTGGTGAGATTACCCGCTAACTCAGACGCCCCTCCATACATGAAGATATTAATCACCTGGGGCATCACGTTCGGGCGCACCACGTTCAACTGGCTGTAATTAGGGCTAGACGCAAACGCTTGCTGAGCGAGCGCCCCCATGCTTAAGCCAACGGGCATTGCCTTCATCGCGCCAGTGGCGGAGGCAAATTTTAGAAAGTCTCTACGTTTCATGTTTACCTCCTAATTCACTGAACGGTAGTAATAGGTTTCTGGAAGACGAGATAGGTAATCGAGCATCACCTCCGCATAATCGTCAGTGTAGTACTCCCACTCTCCGCCGTTACCAGCTGGGCGCATTCTTAGCACCTGATTTTCATCCTCAACAATAAAGTTCCGGCTAAGACCGTCATCAGTCCATACCTGCATTTCTTCGGCAGTAGCGCGACGACCCACGGCTGTTAGAAATAGGACATCAATGAACTCAGGCACAGAGAGCGCTTCTAAACTCGGTTTTAGATTCTCGGTGCCCGCCACATAAAAGGCACCATCACGAATAGGGTAAGGCGGCTCTCTCGGGGTATCAGCCTCGGTGAAATCGCTTTCTTCGGGGTAGCTCTGCCCATCATAGGCTCTGGTATTCAACAAGACCGACTCGCGATAGCCTTTGTGATATACAGCAAAGCTCAGCGCATCCATTGGCAAGAAGGGTGTACGCCCAATCTTATACTCCATGGCTGCCCACCCCATATTATGGACAGCCGCCGAGTTGCCATTGTTAGAAGAGTCCCATACAACACTCATAGTACGACGATCAAGCGGGTAACAACTACCGCAGCGTGGTGACCAGTGCATAGCATGAAGAAAATTAAATGCATTTTCTTCATAGGTTTTAGGTCGCTCGGACTTCAACAAAAAGCTTTTGGAGAACATGGCAGCCAAGAAGATCTCATCGAAGCGCGTGGGCCCACTGCTCACAATATTCTGAATTAATGCCTGCTTTTCTTTCAGGGAGGAGCCATCTAAGAAATAATTAACAATCACCTCAGTCACCCGAGGAATTAGATAGGGATGACCCGCCACCACGTCATATAACTCACTACAGCGGGTCACGTATTTATTGAACACCTGAACAGACTCAGAGCCTTCGATGATCATCGGATCCTTTGCGAGCTGATATCCGTCTCCCGCATCGGTTAAGTACCATGAAGAACACGCCTTACCACCGTTTATGGTGTTCTGCTGCTCTTCTGGCGTGTCATTGAATATGCCCAAGTACAACTCAAACATTTCCAAAGCATGGTTTTCCGCCGAACGACTCACCCGCCAACGGCTTAGGTTATGTAACCACCCTTTAATGATGTCACGGATCGGCCTACCTTCTGCCAAATTCGCCTGAAGATATTCCAATACCCGGGCTATATCCTGCTCATCTACACTCTCCATCTCTCTCGCGGGAGAAAACATAATGGTGTTTGCGAGAAAGTAGCTCATCCACATGACAAACTGATCTTTGCTAATGGGATAACCGTGCATTCGAGCAAGGGTAAATTGATGGGGCTGATCCCCATCTAATTCATTAAACAACGGAGGAATAGACTCATCCCCCTCTGTATTTGGGTCATCATCTCGACCAAAGATCTGCAAATTTTGCGATTGCAGCTCAGTGGGCGCCATCTTGGTTTGCAGTGCTAACTGCGTGCGATTAATGAAATTGCCATAAGCCACTTTAGGGCTATCAAACCCTTGAGTGAGATCAAAAAACTCGTCCGCCGGCAAGCCACGATGCATGACTGACAAAGCCTTATTGGCTACGACAAACTGGTCTTCCGGAGGCAGTTGATCAAATTCAGACTGGGTGAGTGTGTAACTGAAGTTCAGTGTACTTCGTTCTTGCCCGGACGGCTCCGGCTCCGACGGTTTACAACCAGCTGTCAATGTAGCGAGACAACCAATTGCTAACCAAGACGATAAGTTAGCTTTCATATACCCTCTCCACTGGACCTCTTAGCGGGTCTTATGCGAATGCAGTTTTTTCTATAGTAGTCCCATTTTCCGTGAGGCTCTGTTGCTTAACTGTGACCGAACACCCACAAATGGTTATCGGTACGAGAGTATTAGACGAATTCTGTGGCGTAACGCACATACAGGGACCCGGCGCCCCACTCCAGGCATCTCTTCTACATAGACAGGTATAATTAAAGGGCATAAAAAAAGCCGGCATAATGCCGGCTTTTTTTCAAGAAAGGCTAATTACTTAGATTCTTTCTTTTCTTTCGCTTCAGCCATTACTTTCTCTGCCACGTTCATTGGGCAAGGAGCGTAGTGAGCAAACTCCATAGAGAACTGACCACGACCAGAAGTCATAGTACGTAGGTGACCGATGTAGCCGAACATTTCAGATAGTGGAACGTTGGCCTTGATGCGAACGCCAGTGGCGCCTGCTTCTTGACCTTCGATCATGCCACGACGACGGTTTAAGTCACCGATAACATCACCCACGTGATCGTCTGGCGTGAACACGTCTACCTTCATGATAGGCTCAAGCAATTGCGGGCCAGCTTTTGGCATAGACTGGCGATAAGCGCCTTTCGCTGCGATTTCGAACGCGATCGCAGAGGAGTCAACCGCGTGGTAGCCACCGTCGAACAGCTCGATTTCAACGTCTAATAATGGGAAGCCTGCTAGAGGACCTTCAGCCATCATAGCCGCGAAGCCTTTCTCGATTGCTGGGAAGTATTCTTTAGGAACGTTACCGCCCACAACAGAAGAGCTGAACTTGAAGCCAGAGTTTTGCTCGCCTGGCTTGATGCGGTAGTCGATCTTACCGAATTGACCAGAACCACCAGACTGTTTCTTATGCGTGTAAGAATCTTCAACAGGCTGAGTGATAGTCTCACGGTACGCAACCTGAGGCTCACCCACTTCTAGCTCAACACCGTAGGTACGCTTCAAGATATCTACTTTGATATCTAAGTGAAGTTCACCCATACCCTTAAGGATGGTTTGACCTGATTCTTCATCCGTTTCAACAACGAATGTAGGATCTTCTGCAACCATCTTACCGATCGCAATACCCATCTTCTCGGTAGAACCTTTATCTTTTGGCGTTACCGCGATTGAGATTACAGGCTCTGGGAACACCATGGCTTCTAGAGTACATTCGTGCTTAGGATCACATAGAGTGTGACCAGTTTGAACGTTCTTCATACCAACGATAGCGATGATGTCGCCCGCTTGAGCGCTATCTAATTCATTACGCTTGTCGGCTTCCATTTCACACATACGGCCGATACGTTCGGTCTTACCGGTGAAGGAGTTAAGAATGGTGTCACCTTTCTTAAGCGTACCAGAGTAGATACGAATAAAGGTTAGAGCACCGAAACGGTCATCCATGATCTTAAACGCAAGCGCACGGAATGGCTCGTCAGTCGCAACAATGGCTTTTTGACCCGTTGGGTTACCTTCTTCGTCAGTAAGATCCTGAGGAAGCACTTCTGTTGGGTTTGGCAAGTAATCAACAACCGCATCTAGAACTAGTTGAATACCTTTGTTTTTGAAAGCGGAACCACAGAACGTCGGGAAGAACGCTAGCTCGTGTGTACCTTTCTTGATGCATGCCTTGATTTGCTCTAGGGTAGGCTCTTCACCTTCCATGTAAGCCATCATTAGGTCGTCATCCATCTCAACAGCGGTTTCGATTAGCTGTTCACGGTACATTTCACAATCATCTTGCATGTCTGCAGGAATGTCTGTGATTTCGTAGTTTTCTGGTAGACCTGAGTCATCCCATACGTACGCTTTCATGCTTAGTAGGTCAACAACACCAACGAAATCGTCTTCGCGACCGATTGGCAGGGTCATAACAAGTGGCTTAGCGCCAAGTACGTTTTGAACTTGGTCAACAACGCGTAGGAAATCTGCACCTAGACGGTCTAGCTTGTTTACGAAGATCAGACGAGAAACGCCTGATTCGTCAGCGTAGCGCCAGTTTGTTTCAGACTGAGGTTCAACACCACCGGAACCACAGAATACACCGATACCACCATCTAGTACTTTAAGAGAACGGTATACTTCTACAGTGAAGTCAACGTGCCCAGGAGTATCGATGATGTTCATACGGTGATCTTTCCAGAAAGTGGTGATCGCCGCTGATTGAATGGTAATACCACGCTCAGCTTCCTGATCCATGAAGTCAGTCGTTGACTCACCGTCATGCACCTCACCGGTTTTATGGATTTTACCGGTAAGTTTTAGGATACGTTCTGTAGTGGTAGTTTTACCCGCATCAACGTGGGCGAAAATACCGATATTTCTGTATTTTGATAGATCAGTCATAAGTTGCTCAAAAATAGCAGGGAAAAAATCGGGGCAGATTTTAAAGGCTTTAGGCTCAATATTGAATAAAAAAATAGCAGTTATTGGCAATTATTCGAAAATAATTACCCCCATCCCACCTGATGACTCAATAACCTCTAAGCGAAAACGCTTCAATCTCTCACTCGATTAATCATTTATATGGATCAATAACCTCGATTTTGGTCGGATTATTCAATTATTTCAAATCAAAAAAAGGCCGCCGAAGCGACCTTTCTTTAGCATCTCGCTAAATCTGAATAATCTAAGATTATTCTACGATTTTCGCTACAACGCCTGCACCTACTGTACGACCGCCTTCACGGATCGCAAAACG
>Ga0255776_10002837_pt1 | contig 19089 bp, 14 predicted proteins | sample 071ome_19_FD_179974 | JGI IMG/M metagenome (GOLD analysis project Ga0255776, IMG submission 179974) | Coastal salt marsh microbial communities from the Groves Creek Marsh, Skidaway Island, Georgia - 071413AT metaG (version 2) | ecosystem: Environmental > Aquatic > Marine > Intertidal zone >... | reverse complement strand
ACCACCTGTTCCGGATCTTTTATCCAAAATATCTTCATCTGAGTTTTGCTTAAAAGCACCCGCACCGATGACTAGGAATGCACCCACTGCAAGCATTCCAACTACCGTAATTTTTCTCGCTGGCCGGGTTTCCAACCTACGAAGTAAATTGAATGAATCAACCTTTGCCCAAGACAGAGAACGATTGCATCTCCAATAACGGAGCAAACCAGCAACAAGCACCACCACGCCTATCACAAAAAAGCCAGGCCCGATGGGTAACTGCATCTTCCAAATTCCTGCAATTAGTAACACCACGCATGCCCAAAGTATCCTTTCTGTTTTGTGACTGAGATTTGCCCGTCTATAATTTGATTCATTTAGCCTTTCATATTTCAGGTATTGCCCACTTTGCATCAGCTCAATTGTACTCTTACGGTAAACTTTCCGGCTTATCCAAATCAGGGTTATAAAGCTGATCGAGGTGACCGCACATAGACCAAGGAAGATGGAAGAGCTTGCAGGAAGATAAAAAATCTCAAGCCGGGCCACCGCACCACTCCAAGATTTACCAAGCATCCATAAAACACCATGCCCGAAAAACCAGGCAAAACCAACACCTACTAGTGAGCCAAGTAAACTAACCACTGCCAATTCGGCATAGGTAATAAACTTAACCAAAGATCGCTGCAACCCCAAGGCCAGCAGTACGCCAACTTGTTGGTTGCGTTGCTCCAAAGAGAATCCAAATACTAATGAACTAAGTGCCAAGCCTGCAAATATGGCAAAAAATCCGAAGGTTATAAGAAGATGCCCAAAATCAACGGGTCCATCTACCGCAACTAGTGCATTCTTTTTAAAATCAATGAACTGGATCCCGAAGTCCGATGGACACAATTCTTTTAATAATTTATCAGCAAGCATTGATGCCTGGTCCTCTCCAGATATACGAAAGCCCGTGTAGCTTCCCCAACGATTACCCCACATTTCCTGAGCAGCCTGGTGGCTGATAAAAGCTTTGGGGCTACCTCTATATTCATCCCAATATTCCTCATCTTTGGTGCGGATCTCATGCTTGATTGGAATCCCGGTATCCCATTCTCCACAATTTTCGGAGTCGCTAAGTCCAGGAAATCTTGGTGTCCAATCACTTTCGCCACCCTTCGCTATTTTATTGGGCATTGGAAGAATGGTGCGAACAAGAAAGGTACGGTTTTCCTCGATTAATTTTCGGCGTGGACCGACCACATAATACTCCAAGGACATCCTATCTCCCAAACTTAGATTCAAATCCTCAGCCAGCCATTGATTAACCGCAATTTGATCATTTTGAAAGCCATCGGGAAGGAAGCTGGTTCTTTCTATATCCACTCCCGTAACCATGGAATAAGGTGTCAATTTTCTATCTCCTTCACCAGTATTGTCTGACTTACGAATTGCATTAACCAAGTAAGTAAATTCACCGCATATTTGTGGCGCTAGCAGTTTCGCTGTTTTCGTGATTTTATCATTTAAAAACACACTTCTTGACCGAAGAGCCCAAGTATTTTCTTTGGAGAGCTTCTTAAACTTCAAACCACTGTCATTAAGATCCCATACCTGACTCAGTATATCTTTGAGTTTTTTCGTTTTTTGATTGGGTATCTTTGCCAGAAGTAAGTTTGCAAAATGATTCCTCTCCTCTTCCTCCTCAAATTGGACAAACATATCATCCTGTAGCATAGACAGAGGGGCAAAAATAGTCCTTACAGGTTCCATATTTGAGCCCAGGGAAAACTTCCCAAGAAACTCCGTTCTTAACTCACCCAGATAGGGTCGGTTCCAGGTTACAAACCTGGCATCTCTTTCCCCTGATAATGGTGCGTCCCGGGAAAAAAGACTGGGTTCCTCAACGCGCAAAATCATACTGGTTCCAAAAACTTCCCCCAATTCTTTTGCCAGGTCTGGACTCGCCCAAAAACCCTGGCTAGCAAACTCAGGTGCTTGTTTTGATTCTTCAGAAAATTCAAAGAAACTGGAATCAATCCCCAAAACGGTAAGCCCGCTAGCCCTGGTTTTTCCATCCGGAGAAGAAATGGTTCCGCTTGTTTTTAGTACGGGTGCAAAAGCAGTATCCCCATCATCCGCAAATTTCTCCTTCAGCCGCTCGGATAAATCTGAAAGAAAATATCCTTCTTGCGAAACAATCAGATGGGTTATGGAGCCAATCCTTTCCTGCGACTTCTTCAACAAGGTTCCTCGAATTGAATCTCCAACTGTCAATGCACCCACTAAAATCATCGAGCCCAAAGAAACTCCCAGGCAGGTTCCCAAATGCTGCCATTTGGAAAATTTTAAATTGGCGAAAATAATCCGCCAAATACTCATGCTCTTTCTCTCTTTAATGCACCGTGATCAAAGTCCCATCTAGATTGCATTTTATCGGCAAGAGAGTGAGCGTGTGTCACCATGATCAAGGTAGTTCGGTTCTTCTGGCATACCTCCAGCAGTAAATTGATTAAATTTTCTGCATTTACATGATCCAAAGCTCCAGTTGGTTCATCTGCCAATAATAATTTTGGCTGATTGATTAGGGCTCGGGCGACCGCCACTCTTTGCTTCTCTCCACCGGATAATTGACTGGGTAAATGCTTTACCCTGCTCAATAACCCAACCTCTGCAAGAAGCTGGATTGCTCGATCCTGAAGCTCTTTACCTTGGAGTGGACCATGACCTGCCAATGCGGGAAGCATAACATTTTCAAGAGCAGAAAGAGCAGGCATTAAATGATGGGACTGAAAAATAAATCCAAGGGTTTGATTACGAAAACGAGCGGATTGATTGGCACTCATGGCATGTACATCCTTTCCATCCACCAAAACAGTTCCGCCACTTGGGTTATCCAAACCACTTATAAGATTAAGGAGAGTGCTTTTCCCTGAACCGGAGGGCCCCACTAAGGCAAGGGTAGTTTCCGCTTCAACTTCGAAATCCAGATCAGTAAATACAGAAGTGTAATTTCCATCTTCTTGGCTGGTAAACTGTTTACTCAAGTTTTTTGCTTCGACTATCAGATTCATTTCAGCTCTATAGGATAAATTTATTTGTGGTGATAACACCACCTGTTTGATTTCATCTCAAATCTTGGTAAGGATTTTGCAGGAACAAACTCCACAGGAATTCTAAGCGAGAAATTTTCATACATTACTTTTTCCAACTCTTTCGCTGTTGGCTCATCGGCCTCTACGCGAATGAGTACTTCTTTCATCCCACGAGCTTCGTTGATAATTACTTGGTATTCATCAACCTGACCAAACTTTCTGATCACGCCATCCACTGCCAGCGGATATAGGTTTACTCCTCGTACCACAATCATGTCGTCCGCTCTGCCAAGTATACCTCCAACTAAATCAAAAACGGGGAATCCACCATCATCGAGCCCACGATGCGCTCGAACCAAATCGCCAGTCCGGTAACGCAGGAGTGGATTGCCCGTTCTGCCCAATGGCGTGAGCACTAACTCTCCAAGTTCACCATCCTCCAAAGGTTCCAAACTTTCCGGATCAATAACTTCGGCGAGATAACGATCAGATAGAATTCTTAGCCCACCATTACCCCCAGGGAGTTCGTGGGCAACCGGTCCCACCTCTGTCATTCCATAGTGATCATAAAGCAAGGAATCCGAGGTCCATGCGTCATCCATATGTTTACGGAGCTCAAGGCTACTTCCCCCGCACTCTCCTGCCACGATGATTTTCTTTAATTGATGTTTCTGTAAATCAATTTGCTGTTCTCTGGCAGTCTCGAGTATCCGTCTTGCATAAGTTGGCGTACAAAAAAGATAGTTCACCTTGTTTTCCAAAATGGATCGTATGCGAACTTCAGTGGACAACCCACCACCTGGAATACATACACATCCTGCTTGGACGGCAGCTTCATAGGCTGTCCAAAATCCAAGAAAGGGCCCAAAAGAAAAAGCAAAGAAACAACGATCGCCACTGGCCACTCCTGCAGCTTGTATGATCAGTTTCCAATTTTCCAGCATCCACTGCCAGTCCTCTGCAGTATCGATCCACTCCATACCCTGCCCTGTGGTGCCACTGGTTTTTGAATAGCGGGTATATTGATCGAATGGAAAAGTAAGATTAGAACCATGAGGAGGATTAGAGACTTGGTCTTCTTCCAATTCCTGCTTCGTTGTCAGTGGGCATAATTGGATAAAATCATCAAATCCAGACCATGATTCCCACTTCGAAAGTTCGGGGAAACGATTTTTTTGAAAGAAATTTGATCTGCAAATTTTTTTGAGGTGGCCTTGAAAATTCTTCCATCTTTCAGCTTCATTTCCGTTTGCCTGTGAAGATTTTTTCATCCTAGTTACGAATACCTAGAATTTCTTATCCAGAGACTCTTCAGGAATTAGATTTATCCACCGCGGGTACCGGACTGGGGGGCTTGGGTGCATACTTGGTAATCATGTATCCGCCCAATGCGGCCAGTGCGACACCCAAAACAAAAGGCCAACGGACAAAAGACCAGTTGCCCTCTTTGGTCGTGCTCACGATTGCATTAACCATAGGTGCTCCGGCAAAAATGATAGACATAATAACTGGAACAAAAGCAGGACTGGGCATTTTTCCAAAGGCGAGCAATACCCCAAGTGCTCCAATCGCTCCCAAGGTACCGGCGATCAAAGACCACTGCCACCCCTTGGTTGGGTAGCTCCAAAAGGCGACATTTCCACCTTTCAATTTTAAAATGATTAAAGGTGCAATTACCGCGGTCAGAAAGTAAGCAAGTCCGACCCAAAGAAAAGCCATGATTCGCCCGTTTTCCCTGTCTCCCATACTACTCGATCCTATGTGCATACAGACCCCATAGGTTCCCCAGCAAATCACTGTTAAAAGAGCGAAGTGTAAATAGTGCATTCGAATCACTTTCTATTGGTTGCCACTATCAGGCAAATTGATTTTCTTGGTTCGCTCCTATCTGATCGCTTTTTTCGTTAACCTTTGAGGTAAATACTTTTGGAATTATGATCGGTGTCATTGTCCCACTCGCCTGATCAAACCGAACACAGGCAGCGACGGCTTCCCCAACCGCCGCTTTTAGCCGCACTCCATTATCCTCTTTCCAGAACTGGAAAGCATAAGTGATGGAACGGTCTCGCATTTCAGTAACAATCAATTTGATCTCCACTTCCTCCTCGAAGCGAAGGGGTCTTTTGAAGCGGCAGGTGGCTTTAACCCGGGGCCAACCGAAGCGACCATTTTCATCTTCCATATCTACAGATAGTCCAACACTACGGAGAAACTCATGCTCGCAGATCTCCATCCAGCGATAATAGTTGGTAAAGTGCATGATACCGGCCAGATCGGTCTCGGAAAACTCGACCCGGCGAAAAATGGAATATTCAGATGCCATAATAATTTTCTTTTTTACTTGGTTACAACCAAAGGAGCGAGGATGTTCTCGACCAACTCCTTGGCCAATCGATCATTGGAATATTTTTCGTGAACCGCCGCCCTACCTTGCTCTGCAAATTGTTTTGACTGCACTCTATCACAAAGCGTGATACTCAATGCATTGATCAGCCCGCTTGGTTCATCTTTTGCATATAGCAACCCTCCCTCCGTCTCCCTGATGATTTCCGGAAAGGATCCATGGTCAGGAAGAACTACGGGAACACCCGCGGCCATCGCCTCTATCACATAAAGACCAAAGGCTTCAGGAGATCGTGCCGGTACACAGAAGAGAGAAAGACCTTGTAAAAAACGAATCTTATCTGAACGGGACAAATTCGTTTCGAACTCCACAAAATCATCAAGCCCAGCCTGCGAAATTTTGGTTTTTTGCTTATTGAGATAAGAAATGTTTTCTTCGGGCAGAGTACCTGCGACCGCCAGTCTTAATTCTTCGTGCTTGTCTGAGTTTTTAAGCTCAATAAAGGCATCAACCAAAAGATCTAATCCTTTTTCCGAACATATTCTAGCGAAGTACCCGATGGTCGGATGGTCGGGATTACTATGTGCATCTTTATAGCCTTCCAATGATATTCCATTAGAAAAATATTGAATCTTATTTTCAGGGATACCCAATCGCCCGCCCATTTGATTAGAAAAATAAAGACTTGGAGAAATACAGGCATCCAGTTCCCTGGCATCCGTGCCTAAAAGTTTCCATGCCTCTTCCCTAAACTCCGGCAACAAGGAATCTAAAAACCCATCCTCGCCCTGTAAAAATCCAATTACAGGAAAGTTTAACTCTTCTCGAACAGCCCGCCCAACCCCAGCGAGTAAGATGGTGGAAAGGATGAGTATATCGTGCTGGCCATGCTGCTTAAACCAAGCGATCACTTTATCCACTTCTTTGACCAGTGGGCCGTCCTTTCCACGAAGGGTGGACAGGGTAATTTCACCAAGCTCCTGCGGTTTGGTCATTCCCCTCTTGCCAGCTAACCACCGGAGCAATGATTCATGGTTAAACAAATTATCCAACCATTTGGGTGTCTTACGCCAAAGAGGAAATTTGTGCTGTAAATAAACATTAACCCCGCCGAGAAAAATCGGTGTTTTTTCTTTGGATACACTTTTTTCATCCAAAAGGTGAGGAAGGTAAGTGGGCAACATGGTAACCTCATGGCCGTGATCGATTAAATGACGGGCCAATGAATTATCCCGCATACATACCCCACAATGATAATTGCCCGTGCCGGGCGTAAGAAAAGCAATCCTCACGCGGAGGGTTTAGCCAGTCCGTGCTCGACCGGGTCAGGCAGGCGGGCAAGGTCGGACATTGAATCGAAAAGTTCTTTAAAGTCCTGATCGTCCACATTGCCAATTAAACAATCCGTTAACGCACCTCGCAGATGCTCACCCCGTTTGACCAAATCACCAAAACTGAAATCTGGATCATAAAAGGCATAGACGATTTTTCGCATTGTCTCGATCGATGATTGCATCTTTTTCCCATACCCATCAAATGATTGTGAAGTGACTGGCCCGGAAGAAAGGGCAACATCTACTTCATCTGCGAGCATAACACCACTTTTGAGGGCAAGAAAAACGCCTGAGGAAAAGACAGGGTCTAAAAATCCCAGAGCGTCTCCTGCGAGCACTAATCCGTCCATCGAGCAGTATTGATTACGATAGGAATATTCACCAGTCACCCGATACTCACCAACCTGTTCCCCCTGCGATAGATGATCTTCAATCCACGCATTGTTTTTGATTTCCCTCTGAAAGATTTTTGCATGGTCTTTGGTCGATCCATTAAACAAATAATCTCGTTCCGCAACGATGCCCACACTTACCATGTTTCCACTGAGTGGAATATACCAAAACCATCCCTTGCCAGGGAGGTATGCCACCGTGGTAGCTCCCTCATCGAGCCCTGGATCGCGCTTGGCTCCTTTGTAATAGGTCCACAAGGCAACTTTTTTGAGTTCCGCATCCCGAACCATCCAGTTCTCCTTGTGGGCGGCGAAACAATCGCGACCCGAGGCATCGATCACTACCGGTGATGTTAATTCAAGTTCGCCCAGTTGTTCTGAGGTTGCCTTGATCCCGATTACACGGTCCCCTTCTTTAATCAATCGGTTCGCTTTGGTTTGTTCCAGTACAGAGGCCCCATTGTCACGGGCCTTGTTTAAAATCATCTGATCAAATTCTTCCCGCCATACCTGCCAGGTGGTGGAGGATGGATGATCAAAGTGTTGGAAGAAATAAAAGGGCTGGGAGAGAAAACCATCCTCTCTTACAAACTGGACACAATATTTACGAGGATTCCCAGATTCCATTAATTGATCGATCAGTCCAAGCCGTTCCAAAGGAAAGTAACAAAAGGGCATAAGGGATTCCCCCACATGATAGCGGGGGAATTTTTCTTTCTCCACGATCAATACATCCCTGCCTTTTTCGGCGAGAAGGGCTCCTGTGGTAGAACCTGCAGGACCAGCACCCACCACAATGGCATCGTAATGTGTTTTAAAAGAAATCATGGAAAGTTAAGTTATTATTCAATTTCTCAGCCCAAGAAACTCAAGCAAGGAAAGCGGTTCAGGCAGGTGGCAAAATCTCGACGATCAGAGCGATTGTATCACCGAAGCGTGTTTGGATCTTGTTGCTTCTTCCAAATAACTCCAAGGGTTTCTCCATCACGAAGGCCTCAATAATGGATTCATCCGGTATTATTTTAAAAAACCCACGAAGCTCGCAGGTATAAGGAATTCTCCCTTCGTTTAAGATACCACCCAGTGGCTTTTCCCCGCCAATAACGGCTTCTTTCGCCACATCCGGCAAGTTGGAGAGTTGAATCTCGATCGCACCATACTCCACTACCCGGGGCGGAGAGTCCAATGTTTCAAGAATAACTTCCCGAAAATAATTTTTACCATCGTTAGAAGAACGAAGCCTGTTCACCCGAATGGATGATTGATAGGCATTCTCCAACCGGCTGGTCATATCGCCCTCATGGGCAAGTAATTGTTTGTAGGGCTCTGGTAATTCCTGAGATTCAATCTCCTTAAAATCCAAACTGGGAAGACCACGTGCACGACGCATCATACTCAAAGGATGAAGTAATCCAGGGAAGGTGGTATTTAGGTCAGGCATGAAGAAGATCTAAATCAATAACCTAAACATATTTGGCATTCTGATGCTGAGGAAGAAAAAATTGATACAAGAGGGAATCTACCCGAAGCAGGGCTTCTCGCGAAAGCTCCCATGTATCGGTATTTTTCATAATAACCTGGCGATCTACCCAATCCTTTAAAATATCCTCATACCTGGTCTCAATATCAATTCCAAATTTCTTCTGGAAATAGTCAGGGCAAACCGAGCCCAGTTTGCACTGCAAAATAAACTCTCGAATAAACCTCTCTTCTTCTGTGGTGAGCAGGGCTCGGCGAATCAGGGAATCTCCTTTTTCACCGGTGGAGCAATAATCCTCAAAATGGGTAACATTTTGATAGTGGATCCCGCCTAAGTGCCCAAACGATGCCACTCCCAAGGCCACCATATCAGCTCCGCCCCATAATTGGTCTCGGTACTCAAACTTGGTTTCCTGAGGATTTTTTACTGCAGTACAGGTACTGGTAACAGTATATCCATTTGCTTCCAGTATGGAAAACGCTTGTGCTACCCATCGTCTTTTCGTTGGCCAGTCCGCAACTGGGGCAGATAGTTTTCCAGTGTCCCTCATGCTTTTGTAAATGGTGGTGTTGAAAGGAACCTCCATTTGATAAATAGTCACACAATCCGGAGACAATTCCAGCACACGCTCAATACAATCAGCCCAGTTTTGGTCTGTTTCTTCCAGCATGCCTGCGATCAAATCGATATTTATATTTTTGATCCCCGCATCCCTTGCCCATTGGAAGGCACGAAACACTTCTCCCGAGCGATGTGCCCGTCCATTCGTTTCCAGAATGTGATCAGAAAAATTTTCAATTCCAAGACTTAACCTAGTTACCCCAAAGTCCTTAATCGCCTGAACTTTTTTTTCGGTCAAGGTGCCTGGCTCGCATTCAAAAGTAACTTCTTCTGCCTCATCCCAGGCCAGGATCTGCTTCATCCGATCGGTAAGTTCCGTTAATTGCTGGGCAGACAAATAGGACGGTGTACCACCTCCAAAATAAACAAATTTGGGCTTTCTTCCGGAGATATAATTAGAGGCGGCATATCTCTCGAGTTCCTGCATAGTCGCATCAAGATACCGGCGGACATCAGAGGAATTTTTATCGGTGTAGACACGAAAATAACAAAAATGACAACGCTTTCTACAAAATGGAATATGGTAATAGAGTCCCAGCGGTGCCTTTCCCGGGGATGGACTATTAAGCAGAGAGTCTACGCAGGGAATATCTTTTTCATTCCAGAATGAGAACGGTGGATAATTAGCAATAAAGTAATTTCCTGCCTTGGTCTCATCGGATGTTTCCTGGTCAGGTTTAATAATTTTACGCTCGGTCATTGCATAGGTTTTCCAGAGCTAAAGGCATAAAGACTTCCATCTTCACATCCAACGAAAATCCACCCATTGGAAACTGCACAGGTACTGGAAATCGAGGCACCAATCTCATATTGAGTGATGGCTTTACCAGTCCTTGTATCAATCTGATAAAGCTTACCATCCATGGAGCCAATAATGACTTTGTTCCCAACTACCACCGGTGATCCATCAATTCGTCCGCGTGCTGAATATCTCCATTTTTGTTTACCTGTTTTGCGGTCAATCCCGTGCAACCCTTTATCCCTACCCCCAATAATTCCCAGATCATCAGTAAGTGCTGGCGATGAGAAGTAGGGAAAGTTCCTGGGCTCGTAGCTCCAGACATTCTGACCTGTACTCAGATTAATCGCATGAACTGTTTTGTCCATATTTCCAACATAGCCATGATTATCTTTTACTCCTACAGATGACGCGATAGGTGCCCCTAGATCCACCTGCCTGATTAATTTACCGTCGGATAGCGAAACAATGTAAAGCTGGGCATCACAGCCTCCAAAAACCACTGCCGTATTATTCCAGACGGCGGGTGTTCCATTGATGTAATTGAGGGTCTCAAACTTCCAAACCAATGCACCAGTGATAGCATCCACGCAGTGGACAAAGTTATCGTAGCTGCCAACTAGAATGATCGATCTATTACTTTCAGGCAGGAAACCATGGTTAGGGGCACCCACAATTTCTCCCAGAGTTTCGTAAGTCCATTTCTTTTTTCCGGTTAGGGCGTTCAAGCAAATCAGCCATCCGTCCTTAGTTCCGATAAATACATCTTCACCGAAAATCAAGGCCGGGGCATCCACTCCCAGTCCGGCTTCTGCTTTCCAAATTTCTTTGCCCGTCTTAAATTCAAGTGCATGAAAAATTCCAGTCGGACCACCAATGAAAATTTTCCCCGCAGAAACAACGGGGGATGATTTAAGAAACTTGCCTGCCTCAAAAGTCCATTCCAGATTCAATTCATCGCCTAGATGATCCATTGATATTCCCTGCAGGGATGGGTTACCCCGGTGGTTCTCCCAATCCCCCCAAGCCAATCCGGAAAACAAAACAAAAGCGACTAGCCAAAGCATGACAAATATTCGACTACCTATGTGCATAATCCTTAATCAAATGATAGATCCTGAGTAGTTCAGGAGCATCAACTTTTCGGGGATTGAAAGCAGCAGTCCATTGACCGGATGCATCCTGTGCCAATTCCTCGAGGTCCAAATCTTGACAACCAACGGCATCCAGTAGCTCAGGCAAACCAGCTGTTTTTCTTAATCGAATAACCGTGGAAAGGAGCTGGTCAAATGCATCATTATCAGAACTTCCAGATTCCGCAATTCCTGCAATTTTTGCCATTTGTGCATAAACATTGAGAGAGGTAGAATGTTCCCGATTGTACGCCATCACTGCGGGCAAAGTAAGACTGACAGCTTGTCCGTGAATAACACCCTTCTTTGCTGTCAAAGGATTGGCCAAAGCATGAGCCGCACCAAGCATACTTCGCTCAATCGCGGCACCCGCATGAGCTGCTCCCAAGAATACTGCCCCGCGAGCATCCAGATCATCAGGACATTGCCACACCTGTTCCATATTTCTGACCAATAAAGAAAATCCCCGCTTGGCATGGTAATCAGAAGATTCATTTCGTTTGGTACAAACGGCTGACTCCAAAGTATGAGCCAAAGCATCCATGGCCGTGGCCATACAAACAGACATAGGCTGGGAAAGTGTAAGCTCGGGATCGAGCAGGGTAATTCTTGGAAGTGCACTGGGGTCCCCACAGGCCATCTTTCTATTGGTCTGATCGTCTGAGATTAAGGCATAGGACTGACATTCACTGCCGGTACCTGCAGTTGTGGGAATCGCAATCATGGGCAACAATTGTTTTTTTGCTTTTCTAACTCCCCAGTAATCTTTCATGGATCCACCGTTGGTAAGAATAAAATTTGCACCCTTTGCAGTATCAAGAGAGCTTCCTCCTCCCACGCCTATAATCAGATCCACGCCCATAGATTTTGCTTTGAAAGCACATTCCTGAACACTGGAGTCGCTCGGGTTTTCCACCGATCTATCAAATAAAAAAGTTTTTAACCCCGCCAGATGGAGAGCGTCTAATATTTTCTGGGGATGTCCGGCGGCCATGATTCCGGGATCTGTCACAACAAGGGCATGACTGCCCAAAGTTTTGGCAAACTCGCCTACCCTCTGTGAGCACCCGGCCCCAAATTCAAGTCTTTGTTTAACAGGATCGCCAGACTGATAAAAAGGGGTTCCCGGCTTTTCTTCAGAGGTGACTTCTGTCATGGGTTGGGCTTCTGGTACACTTAAGCTGCTATGCCAATGGACCTACGCTTGTATAGAAATTCAAACAAATTTCCTTCATGAGGCTGATCCCAGGATATTTTCATGGTTGGGATTGGGCCCACATTCAACCTTTCGATTCGATGGTCCAGGAGCAATTCACGCTTAAATGATTCATCCTTAGTTATGGCGGAAACCACTAATGTGGGACCAATTTTATCGAGCATTTCCGATTGAGGCACCTCAACCACACTCGCAAAAGGACAAAGGAATTCACGATTTGCCAAGGGATGATCAATTGAGTCGCAAGCCACTATGGTAGGACGCAAATAGGTACCCCCTTGTGCCCGTACCAACCGGGAACCATCTCTGTATGGAGCCGTTGCCTCAATTGCACCGGATTCATCTAAATCCGCGTCAATCGCAGAATCAATCCACTCCGCCATTTTAGGATTCGCAAAACCGGAAAGCAGTGCATTTGGGTCATCGACAGGCAAGGGCTTTATTGGTCCGAGTCTTTTACCAAGGGCGTTGGCAATTTCCTTGGCATACTTAGGAACAATAATCGCAGAGGCATTAATACAACTTCGTCCACCATTTTCAGAAATGGAAGAGACCATAACATCGAGGTAATCTTGCCAATTCTCGATCTCGTCATCCCCAATCAAAATCTTACTGAATCCTGGTCCGTGCACCTGAACACCTGGATTGCCTGCATATTGATCGGTGGTTGATTTGTCTCCAAAAATAAGTGCCCTTTCGCAAAGTCTGAGAATATCAGCGGCTCCTTCATGATCCGTAGGATAAAAACCAAATGCCTCGGCCGGACAACCAGCGGAAATAAATGCCTGCATCAAGCGGTATGGAGTCCATGGCTCATCCTTACCAGGTTTCATAATCACAGGAATCTTGAGGGGTATAGCGGGCAGCCAAAGTGAATTAACGGCTGGAGAATTGCTAGGCATGACCAGGCCGAGTGCCTGCGTGGTAGGATGAAAGCATACGGGTGACCCCGATTGTTCTCCATATCCACGATCCAATACCTCAAGATCCAACCCCCGGGTCAAACCGTTGAGAATGGTCTTCATATTGCACAGTGCATAATGAATTTTTTCCATGTTCTTACGAACCATGTTGTGGGGCAGTCCGCTAGTTGAGGATAAAGTCTCCAAATAATCAGTTGGGCTTTGCTGAATACCATCATCCCCAAGTGGGAATGTCTCATGCATAAAAACATCTCCGGCTTTCCGGCAAATTTCTATTAACTCTATGGTGGAAAACTTCTGCATTGCCTCACGGGCGATGCTCACCGATTTGAGGTCTCTACGCATTGCCCCGGCATTTACCTGACTAAGAGTTGCCCGAACGGAACCATCCCGATAGTCGATTACCTCTGATTGATTAAGGCTACGGTAAGGCTTGCCCATGCGCAAACAAGGAAGGTGGGGCACGCTAGACTTAGTCATCAATAAACTCCCTCCACAATTTTATTTTCCATGGCTCCAAATGGGCGAATCTCAGCCACTCCATCCCAGGGAGCATCTTCCCACGGTTCTCTACGAATGGCTTCATCTCTCTCCAGGAAACGCGGCATAAAAAACTCCTTGGTCAGGGTGGTGAGTTCAACTCTGCCCCAGGTATTGTACTCTACAGGGTTACCACTTTCTGCATCAACTACACGAAGAACCGCACGGGGTTGGGGTGCGTGGTAGGTGATCGAATAATCATTTTCCGGACCGAAGGGACGATGCCGGGCAAGCCCCATCAAGGTATTTCCATAGGTAGGAACAAAACCGATCTCCCCACCCTCGCAAACCTCTTCCATCAGAAAACGGGCATACTGCTTATCCATCGTGGTCCCCCCACAGAAGACCCCTTTGATACCAGCCTGCACAAGATCCCTTCGCTCGGCCAATGCTTCCAATAATTTTGGTGTGGTAAACAAAGCACTTACCTTACGGTGCTTTAAAATAGTCAGTGCCTGTTCGACCACATGATCCATATATGCACGGGCCTGGTCAAATTGCTGGGTAGCGATCAAGCGCTTCACCCAGCGGGGATCAAGGTCGACAAAAAAGCATGAGCACCCGCGCACATTTGCCAGATGCTCAATCGCAAGACGCAAACGGCGAGGCCCCGTAGGACCAACCATCATCCAATAATCATTTCGGGGAAAGTGTTCATCACTTAAAGTATCCGAAAAAGCAGTGTAGTCGGTGCGAAAATCATCCCAGCCAATTCTTTGCTTGGGCATACCGGTGGTTCCTCCTGTTTCAAAAATATTGAAAGGGCGACCGGCATATGTCTTGGGCACCCATTCCTCATTGGGCTTATCCCTAAGCCACTCATCCTGAAAATGGGGAAACTTCTGACACAAATCCGCAAATGTATGAACCTCATCCAAGGGAGACCATGGTTGCTCTTTTGCCCAGTTAAGCCAAAAGGAGCATCCTGTGTCAGGAGAGAAATGCCATTGGATCATTTCCGCAACATGATCATCCAGTTCGGACGCTGCCTGTTTTATTCGTTCTTTGCTAGCCATAATTAGATTTCTTTCTAGCCACTCTAAACATGGTTCGCAATCAAGACTGCGAAGGGAAAAACCGGTCAATCGTATCTCTGGGCGGAGGAGTGGTGAAAAAGGAAACCAAAACCATGGCAGTTGCTGATACAAGAAAGCAAATCGCAGCAGGTACAATTCCAGGACCCACGAAATATTCTCCCCCATATCCGGATTGCTGGAAAAAATACAACCAACTAGTTAAAGCACTTAGAATACAGGCAAATGCACCGGCTTTGGTTGCTCGTTTCCAATACAAAGATGCGAAAACTAAAGGGAAGAGTGCAGCAAATCCACTAAAGCACCAAATAGCCAAATCGAAGACATTAGCATTCTTCACCAACATGGCGAGGACATAGGTAATGGATACAATTCCTACAATAAAGCAGCGGGCAATTTGCAGCTTCTGTTTGTCAGAATATTTTTCTTCTCCTGCTTTATGCATCACAATGTCATTGGTAAATACTGTGCCCAGGCAAAGAAACTGGGAGTCCAAGGAGGACATGATCGCCGCCAATACACCAGCCGTGAGTAAGCCGGTTAATATCGGGTCACCCACCAATAAATTCAAGGTTGAGGATAAAACAGCAGGGGGAGGAATACCTGGAGGAAGCAGTCCGCTTGCCCACGAACCGATCAACACACAAGGCACCCAGACAATCATTATACAAATGGGATGAGCAATAACCGTGAGCTTAAATGCCTTTGCATTGCGGGCGGTCAACCAGTGCTGAAAAAGATGAGGAAACATTCCCACGCTCAAGGGTATGAACAGATAGGTAATAAAAGTGATAAAAGGCATGCCTATCTCACGTTCGAAAGTTTTCAGTTCACCAGTTTTGACATCTTTCTTTTTAAACTCAACGGTCACTGTATCGCGGGAAAGATGTGGTCGCTTATCCGTTAAATTGGAATTGGTAAAATCGGTTACTATACCAATTTTTTTGGGTGTTTTATGTGCAACCAACTGCCCTATTGCTTGGTCGTAGCGATAATCCTGAACCACATCCCCTTTATTATTGATTCGCAAAGGTACTTTGCCCGCCTGCTCCAATCCACCAAGTGATTGCACAACAAAGTAAAAGGCAACGATTCCCATGCCCATAAATACAAGTGTTTGAAATGCATTAGCGATGGCAGCTCCCCTCGATCCACCAAGAAATACATAGGTTAAGACCACCGCACATACAACCAGCCCCGTCAACCATGGTGGAACACCTCCAGCCCAAGCAGGTATGGTGGGATGGGTAAAGAGATCCGGAAAAGCTCCTGCAGTTACGGGCTCGATTACTTTTCCTGCACCAATAATTCCAATTAATAGGTAGGGAACAACTAGCAAGACAAGGATGGGAAAAAGCAAGTAACCTAATCGATCACTCCCAAAACGGGCACGAAAGAATTGGATTTGAGTAAGATAACCATGCCTTTTTCCCAACGCCCATAAACGGATTCCAACGAGAAAGAAAATTGCCATGTGAACCAATCCACTGATGGATGCCATTAATCCATAAGTTCCAATCCCTCTTTCAAAGGATTTTCCAGTAGAACCCACCAAAGCAAATGCAGTCATGGTAGTACCAAAAACACTCATCAGCAGTAAAAAAGGTCCAATACTATGACTTGCGACAAAAAAGTCCCGGCTAGTTCCCCTGAATAGACGACCACTGCCCCACCCCAAAATAAGAAGCAAAGCTAGGTAACAACAAATGATGATTAAAACATTCATTCAACTGAATGCTGATTGGCGACAGTTTTGGCTTCGTCCTTATCATCCGCATATTTTTCCCATTTTGCAGGCCATGCACGAATGACTGCCCATGCACCCAATAAAGAACATGCGACCGAGAATATTGCATGATAAAAAAGACCTATTGGCATACCAAGAAATGAAATGGCTTCCGTCGACCAGTTCCAAAAATCCTGATGTAAAAAAAGCATTAGTAAAAAGAATAACCAAAAGATTCCCATTTTGGGTTGTGCCGGGCTGGATTTCATTACAGAGGAACCGTGTTTATTTACCTATGGCGTACAAGTGGGTTTGAGTAGAGATGTAAAGGGTCTGATTGGCAACCACTGGCGAACTGTAAATTGGAGCACCCAGGTTGATTGCTTTAGGCTCATTCTCCTCTTTGCCATGTTCAAATATTAAAAGGTCTCCGTCTTCATTCCCTAAAAGAACTTTTCCATCAACGATTAGGGTTGATCCCCAAATGCGACTGTAGGAATCATATGTCCAATAAACCTCTCCTGTTTCAGCATCTAGGCAGTGGAGAATGCCCGCATACTCCGCCTGATAGATTAATCCATCGGCAACAGAGGGGGTGGATATGGTTCTTCCAATTTCGGTATTTTTCCACAAAAGCTCACCAGATTTTGCATCCACGCAGGATAGCCGACCTACGCCATCGCCATGCTCAGGGTCCTGACCTATCGAACAATAAATTTTATCGTTATACAGAACCGGCGTAGCAATCAACTCACTGGGCCCTGGAGGTGTCGCATAAGGGATTTTTCTTCCCTCCTTATCAATGCGGTATGTCGGCTCATTACAATCGAGCTTCCAAAGAGGTGGAAATAAATCAAACCCTTCTTCGTCCTTTTTTGTTTCATTTGCATAAGCGTATAGATAGCCATCGGACCCCCCCCAGTATAATCTATCCTGCCCCTCTATTTTACCATAAGTTAACGAGGACCATGCCGCATGAAGAGCATTAACGCTAGCTCCAGAACCATCCTCTCCAATAAGTTCACCGGTATTTTTATCCAATGCAATCCAGCTTGGAGATAGCGGACTTGGGATATTAATATGAGACCAATCTACTCCATTGGATGTGGCCACAAACAAGCGATCACCCAGAATCAAGGCAGAAGAACTGGTAACATTGTGGGGAAAAACCCCCAACTCATCTCTCATATCATAACGCCAAAGAATATCAGCATCTAGCTTGGGATTTAAAGGATCGCTACTCCCTTTGGGTCGGATGTAAACCTGCTCCTCCTGAAAAACGCCGTCGTTTCCATCCGTGAGTCCCTTGAGATCCAGGCACACAACCTCACAACGGTTTGTAACCACATAGGCTTTCCCATCCTCGATCGCCGAAGATGAGCAAACCCCTATGTACTCCCAATCACTAACCTTTCCCGCACCAAGTTTTGGAATGACCAATTGCCATTCAAAATTGCCTGTCTCTTCGTCAAAACACATTACTACTCCCCGATCACCCTTTTTTTGGGAATCGCGGTTGGATTCGTTGTTAGTGCCAACAAGTACTTTGCCTTCACCAATGGTTACATTTCCATATGCTTGCGATCCAAGCTTTGCGACCCACTTAATGTTTTTGGTTGTGCTTAGATCGATACTCTCATCGTCATTCAAAACTCCTGTTTTAAAATCGAATGTGATGCCCGTTTCATCCGATACCATGTTGCGTGATTGATCTTTTCCCCAACTCCGCCAGTCCGCGAAAAGTGAAAATGGTGCATGTATTACTGAAAAGAAAAGTAAGAAAGTGAATGATTTGTATTTCATTTGATGACGCAATCGGCTGATGTTTTACCTAGATTTTTTATAGACACTAAAATTATCGAAATATACTTTCTTCTTACTTTGTGGGGACAAGGCATAGATACCAGGTGCACCTTGCTTATGCGGTCGGGCATGGACTACCTCTAGGTTCCAAGCAAACGGTTCGGCTTCTTCACGCGGCCACGCTTTTGCACGGATCACTCCAGTGCCATCATTTTGTAAATCAATTTGAGTTTTAAGACGATACCATCTATTCGCCTCTATCGAAAACGGCACCGATCTCTGAAAACGATCGTAGTTTGAGACAACCTGCAAGATATTTGCGTTTCCAATAAGTGCGAAAATATATCTTTGATTGATCACACCTACAGTTGATTTTATTCGTCGACTGCCATCCACTTTTGCATCCAATTCGACTATATAATCTCTTGCTTTCCATGACCCAACAAAGTTGATCGCTCTTTGAAAAAGAACCCGATCTAAAGTGTTACCTGCCACCATCTCGCCACTTAGATTTTGAATCTGCCAACGCATTCTTGCACCAAGCCAAGGCAAGGGAGGGTAAGAATAGGCAATGCCATCGGTTGCCCGTTGCTCTAGACTATATCCAGTTTCGAAATCTTCCTGATACGGGTAAGCAGGAAAAATTCTACCTCTTGCCACTGTACTTTTTTGTTCGTAAGTAACCTTGACCGCCCCTGCAGACAATTTGGCATCCAATGGTGCTGAAATGCTTCCGGTGCCAAAC
>Ga0255776_10002823_pt1 | contig 19148 bp, 15 predicted proteins | sample 071ome_19_FD_179974 | JGI IMG/M metagenome (GOLD analysis project Ga0255776, IMG submission 179974) | Coastal salt marsh microbial communities from the Groves Creek Marsh, Skidaway Island, Georgia - 071413AT metaG (version 2) | ecosystem: Environmental > Aquatic > Marine > Intertidal zone >... | reverse complement strand
ATCGTTCAGTCGAATTACGTCCCCTGGAAGGGATATTTCGACATGATTGCTGTCTCGCCTCAGAATAGATCAGTAAGGTCTAACCCGACAATCTGTGAGATTTATACGGTACTCGTGAAGGAGCCCGGGTAATCATATGGACTTTTCCCTAAAAGCGCCGAAACGAGAGCACCTCAGAGAAATAATCGCATTGCGTCAGACGGTATCGTAATTCATCCCGGCCGAGGAAAGTCTCGACGACCTCTGGCTCCGATATCGTGGGCAATCTGACTCGGCCTCAGTCGTAGCCACAGGCAGAAATATAGTCGTTGGTTTCGCTTCTATATCTTTCACAACCCGCATTCGTGGCGAGAAAGTTGGATATTGAGAAAACATTGTGGTTCAGTTCAACACAAGTCGTGGTTTCCTTACACACATTACGTGATGGCGGGCGCTCGCTAGCCCGTGATAAGCAATCAGGCTTCCATTAGGCTCTGATAGCCTCACTAGGGACTATCTAGAGAAAACGAGGAATAGCGGGCCGAATTTTCCTTAATCAGGCGCTCAAAAGATTTGACATACAGCTGTTACACTGAGCCTTGGACGCCCAGCGTGTCCTAGGAGAACACTCGTCGAGATCAATACTTATGAACATAGTCTTAATTCATCCCTACATTAATAATTGGCCAGGGATTCTTTTCTCTCGGAGCCGCTTGGGTTACTTTGCCTAGCTACATACATTGAGCAGAAGTTCTCCGATGTGACGGTAGATATATTAGACCTTTACGCCGACGGCGCCTCGTCTCCCATTAGGAATGGAAAGTTTTGGACCATGGGGGTCTCGGATCCTACAGAAATTGCGCGCCGACTTAAGGCACTACAACCGGACTTAATTGGAATCCATTGCAACTTTACTGCTTATGCAGACGATTCCCTCGAGGTGGCTCAGGTTGCTCGCGACACCCTCCACGATGTTCCAATTGTTATCGGCGGGGCCCACCCGACTATAGAAGGAGAGGCGATCCTTGAAGAATGTCCGGCAGTGGACATTGTTGCTCGAGGAGAAGGCGAGCTCATACTCGCTAATATTGTAAGGATGTTAAAAGGGGAGATATCAATCGAAGAAATCCCCGGGGTGTCATACCGACGCTTCCCGAACGAAACAAGTACGGCAGCAGAAATCATCTCCAACCCTCCCCAGCCATTGATGGATTCGCTCGATGACCTTCCGATCCCGTCAAGGAAATACATCGATATGGATCGGTATAAAAACTTTAATAAGAAAACGATATGGTACGTAAAGAACTCGCCCGTAGCAACGATAATGACCTCAAGAGGATGTCCATATGACTGCGTTTTTTGCAGCACGAAAGTCGTCTGGGAGAGAAACTGGAGGTTTAGAAGTTTAGAGAATATCTTCGCCGAGATTGAGCAACTACACAGAGACTACGGCATTAGAGAGTTTGTGATCAACGACGATCAGTTTATGACCCAACGGAAGCGAGTCCACGCTTTCTGCGACTACTTTATTGAGAAGAAACTAGACATCTCTTTCTCCGTCGATGCTGGACTCAGTGTATGGCTCGTCGATGTCGCCATTCTTGCAAAAATGAAACGCGCTGGGTTCTATGCACTCCGATTCCCGATCGAAACAGGCTCAAAAAAGACGTTAAAGTATGTCAATAAGCCAGTCAACCTCGACAAAGCGAGAACAATGATTGACGAGGCCAACAAGCTTGGATTCTGGACCTCTGCAAACATCATTGTCGGCTTTCCTGATGAAACCCGCGCCGATGTTTTAGAGTCTATTCAATACGTATATGACTCGTCGCTTGATTTCACTTCGTTTCTCATTGCCAAACCAAATGCGGGCGCCAAACTCTATGAAGATATGCGGGATAAAGGTTTGCTTGGCCAAAATGTCGTTAGGGGATCAGACTTTTATCACAGCGATTACGACACGATTCATCTAACCGCCCAAGAGCTGACCGAAATAGTGAATCGAGCGCACGGCATGTGGTTTTCTCACAAGCTTAAATTCTATCTTAAGCCCCATAATTTTATCGCGTTCTTGCTTCCCAAGCTTCGCACCCGAGACGGCGTCAGATACTCCCTTCGAGTGTTCACACAATTGATAAAGAGAAAACTTTTTCCGGCTTTGCAACAATCTCTTCGCGGGATAACAAGGCCGGCAAGAGGTCTTGAAATCAACAACTAAACGTACTCGACGTCGCGTACATGATGGTCGACAGTAGATTGCGTGTGTTCTTAGAGTGGGGTCGGTTAAGACGCCACTTAGACACTAAGGTGACGAAATCCGGATCTAGTCTGTCATTCTAATGTGCACCAATCTCTGCATCTGGCGCGTTATCGATGTTCTGTCCAAGTCATTCTTAAAGTTAAGCACAATCACGGCAACTTTCTGATTCTCGTGATCAGTTACCAAATCCCCCGGCCTTAGAACTTGAAGAATCTCGTACTCACAAAAGTTTTTTAAGTCCGCACTGATTGAGATGCTCTCAATCACACCATTTGAAGGTGCGAGAATGCAAAAGCGCCCGAAGATCCCTCTCTGGTGTCGCCGTGGCATGCGTGTGCAGTCTAGCCCAGACTCGGCCCTGACGAGCCATTCTGCCCAATCAAAGCCTAAAGCGAGAGATACTGGGGTCGAATAGATATCCCCAGAACATCGCCGTGTTACCTCTATTACGCACGGCCCGTCTCGATTATAAATGTATTGGAAATGCAACACGCCATCGACTAGAGAAAACTTCCGAGAGAGTGTCTCTGCCCAATTTATGAGAGTAGAAGATACGACATCGATATTGGTCGCGGGTCCGACTGAGAATGTGACCTTTAGAGGGTTGTAGACTCCGTGCTCATCATCCGAATAAAAGTTGATCACCCGACCACCCACTAGGAACATCGAGCAACTGTGATGGCTTCCCTCAATGTATTCCTCAATCAAAACCCTCTTCGACTTCGACGAAGAAAAAGCATGATGAACTCTATCGGTTGCCGATACTCTTGAGGTCAATACACTTATGCCTTTACTTCCACCGCCCGCATCAACTGGCTTCACAAGTACTGGGAGATCGACATTATCTAGGATTAACTCTGCCTCCTTCTGGCTGGATGCCTCATAGGAATGCGCAGTACGAATTCCAACCTCTCTTGCCAAAATCTTGAAACTATTCTTTAGGTGCAACTTTTTCGTCAATTGATAACCATCATGTCCCCGTAAAGCAAGCTTCTCCGCAGCGTAAGCAGCCGAGAGAATCCCTGCATCGTTCGCACAAGAACAAATTGAACTGACGTCGTGAGCTTCAGCTAATCGAAAAATTGCCTCGTGGTCAGAGAAATCTTGGTACTCGTACTGATCGGCTAGACGGTGGCCGGGCAGATCGACTGCATTACCAGTAGTAATTACAAAGAACCCCAGCCGCTTCGCCGCAAGTATTAGTGGTATCTCTGAGTGACTCCCATTTAAAATGAGAACTTTCCGCATTAGAAAGCTAGGCAAATATCAAATAAAACGGTCAAACTCTGGAACAAGTTCGATCTCCTCTCCGGTATCGAGTCGATTTTTTAAATCTATCGCCATCAGGTTTGTATCATGCCGTAGGCAATGAAAATTACATTGTTTGCTGACATCAAGCTGTGCCATCACTGCCTGTCTTCTTTGCCCGCGCCACATCTCAGCGAAAGACTCTTGCTTTAAATCACCAATCATGAACTGCTGTTTTCCTCGCCAATAGGGGCAAACGTAGGCGCCGCCTGCTGTTAAAGTGGTGCGCAGATGAGTTGAGGGGCAAGTCTTATAGGTTTTCGGTTGTAGAGTGTCTACTCCATCGAGCGACGCCTTCAAATTTATTGCTTCAAGAATTGAAAAGTTCTCGTCTTCTAGTTCATAACACCTTGCTATTTCGGTTCTTGCCTTCTTCATTAAGTCCTGGTTATGCTTCATCAGCGCATGATCAATTCCATCGCGGAATTGATAAGTCGGCTTTACTTCAAAATAGTCGCAGCCCAGTTCACGAGCCAATTTAGCGCCATCGAAGATCTCGTGAATGTTGCTGACGACGTCTGACCCATCGGCTTCAGTTTGAATTAGGTAAGAAAAGCCCATCGCTCCTTTTTTTACTTTCGAGAGCTTCTCCATATTCGATATGATCTTGTTGAATTTGGACTTTCCGCTTTTTGAGGGTCGTAGCAATGAAAACAACTGATCAGTCGCGGCATCCATTGACACTCTTGTCCAAAAGGAGTGTTCAGCAATCTCGTGCAAGTACCGATCAATGAAGGTTCCATTGGTCGTGATGCCTAAATGGACATCATTGTCGCCAAGAAGAGTTATGAGCTCTCCGACGCGGGGATGGGCGAGGGGTTCGCCACCGCCTATGAGAATTACGCCCTTAACCCCGGCAGCAATCATTTCTTCGCCAAGGGTGATCAAACGATCGTTACTGAATTTATTTCCAGCTGCGACTATATCCTCGCTGATACACCCGGGGCAGGCGAGATCGCAAGCGGCGGTTGGATCCAACTCCACTACGAGCGGGTGATCATTGCCGTGCTCCCATGAAGTATTGCGTATATGTTCAACCACAAATGATTGAAAAAGCTTGCCCACAAGATTCATCCGAGCCATGAATTAGTATCTCCCTAGTAAACTCCGTCTGCTGGGCCGACTCTCCAAACGCTCACCCACCGTCAGGCAAGGTCTCGCGAGATGCTCGCGCTCAATCCGTCTGGCCATTCTTCCGTTTCCTCCTTCACTACATAGGCTACGGGAAGACTAATTTTCCGCTCAATATTGCTCACATAGTGGCCAACTGCACCGAGGCCTAGCAAATGAATGCCGGAGAAGAGAAGCGACACACTCGCCAAGAAAGTAAACCCGGGTACAACCGAGGGCGAGAGTAGCCACGTCACTAAAACCACGGCTAGCAGAACAAAAGCTATTGACGCGACCAAAAAGCCTATTGTGGTCAGTATTCTCATTGGCCGCAGCGAGAAAGAAAAACTTGTAGCCCAAGCGTGTGCCAACAAAGTACGAAAACTATACCCTGATCGCCCAGAAGATCTTTTGCCGAACGGTATGTCGACGTGCCCGACATTCACAAACACCTCACAGAGTACTAGATCTATGTTTCCGACGTGACCCTTAAGGCCTGTGAAAAAGTTCGGAACGTTATCAAATGCCCGAAATGATGACCAGTGACGCGAATTTTTGACTCCGCAGATAAGCCCGAAAACACCGTTGAAAAGATGGCTCAGGATAAGCCTAAAAAAACCATTCCTCGATCGATTTAATGGGGTGGCATAAACCAAGCTAAGTTGATGTTTTCCTTTATGTTCAAGCAGCCCCTTCGCAGAAGCCGGGTCGTGCTCCAAATCATCATCCAGCGTTATTATGGTCGCGCCAACGGCTCTCTGAATCCCGCAGAGTAGAGCCATATGCTGCCCGTAATTACGGATTAGCCTAATTCCTTTTACACGACGATCATCCTTTGCCAAGGCGGAAATGATGTCCCAGGAGCCATCACACCCAAAATCTTCCACGAAGATGATCTCGAAACCCCCATCGCGGTTCTCAAAAGAGTGGCAAATTTTGTGATACAAGATCTTGAGCGTTTCCTGTCCTCGGAACACAGGGACAACGAACGAGAGACTCGGTTTCATCAAAAGCCAGGTCGCTCGATTCGGACAAAGTTGTATCTACGGCTATCTTTACACTTTAGTTTTTTTGTCATTTTCGATGAGCCGTTGCAAGACTTTTGCAATCTGGCATTCTTTTCCTTAAAGTGAGTGAATTAGGCATTGACTAAGTCGAAAGAGTTAGCGAAGGAATCTTACACTGTTAATTTTTATGAGCCTATCTTAACCTCTCTCAGTTTAAGATGGAGTGCACAAGAGCTTGACAATTACTTTCAATCGGTCGTACATGTCGCCCGCTGCGCCTGAATATCTCAAGCGCGCCCATCAGAACATGGTCCTCGCTGGTGATGGCCCTTTCACGAAGGCGTGTGGCGAATGGATTGAGCGGAAAACAGGCGCGCAGAGAGCGCTTCTGACCCCGTCATGCACGGCGGCACTAGAGATGGCCGCCCTTCTCATGAACGTAAAGCCTGGGGACGAAATCATCATGCCTTCTTTTACGTTTGTCTCCACCGCGAATGCATTTGTACTTCGCGGTGGGGTTCCGGTCTTTGTGGATATTCGCCGGGACACCTTAAACATTGACGAGACGCTCATCGAAGACGCAATCACACCGAAAACCAAAGCCATCGCGCCGGTGCATTATGCTGGCGTCAGTTGTGAGATGGACACAATTTGCGATATTGCCAAAAAGCATGGTCTCAAGGTAATCGAGGATGCCGCGCAGGGGATTATGGCGACCTACAAAGGTAAGCCCCTTGGCGGTATCGGTGACCTAGGCGCTTTTAGCTTCCACGAAACAAAAAACATTATCTCGGGCGAAGGCGGCGCGCTTCTGATAAATGATGAAAAATATATCGAAAGAGCAGAGATCATCCGCGAGAAAGGAGCGGATAGAAGCCGATTTTTCCGCGGCGAGGTGGATAAATACACTTGGCAGGATATTGGGTCATCTTTCTTGCCCGGTGAGTTGATTGCAGCGTTTTTATGGGCCCAGTTTGAAGAGGCGGAACAGATAACGAACGAGCGGCTGTCAATTTGGCAAAATTATCATCAGCTTTTGGAACCGCTTGAGACCGAGGGATACCTACGCCGACCCATCATTCCAGAAGAATGCGGCCATAATGGCCATATTTATCACGTGCTGCTCGCGCCTAAGATTGACCGCGGGCTAGTTCTGGAGCGCCTCAAAGAAGCCGGTGTACACGCAATCTTTCACTACATCCCGCTGCATTCGTCTCCCGCTGGAAAGCGCTTTGGAAGAGCGCACGGCGACCTTAAAAATACTGACGATCTTTCAGAAAGATTGGTAAGACTCCCAATGTGGATCGGGCTAGATTCCCCTCAGCAAGATTACGTAGCAGCGACTTTAAAGCGCAGTATTTCAAATGCTTTTTGATGTTGAATCGGCGACGAATCAGTGTTTCTAAAGTCGAGGCCGAGACTGGAGTGATACTTTATCTCTGACCCCAATCGTAGGCGCCCAAACACGTAATGGTTTGACCCGTCAACACTGTCCAGCAGTTTATCTGCTTATACGGCAGTTAGGCCAAGATTAGCTTTTGAGTCACAGGACCCCAAGGGTAAACTACTCGCGAAGGGTCTGGGGTTACTGATCCAACTGGCTGTGCAATCTAGCCTGATCCTATCAACACGCGCCTAAAACTCTGAGAAAGCATCGAGTATGAGGTTTATAGGCTCTAACCTGTTACATGCCGCGGTAATTTTCCTGATCGCCGCACGCCTGATTTCTGCTCGATATCGTGGGATCTATTAAAATTGCGGAACTAGTGTCTTGAGACAAAACTTGAGTGCGATACATTCGCACCAGGCCAATATGAAGCTGAACATTAAACTCAAACTGCGACCACTCTATCGACCTATCGTTCGATGGCTGCTTTTTTTTCGATACGACACTTACTATGTCATGGGTGGATCTGAAAAGAGACTCTCCCTCGGCAGAAAGGTCGGATGTTCAAATACTCTTTTCAATGTGGGAAGTGGAGATATCTCAGTTGGGAACTACACCATATTCGGGCAGAATGTTGTAGTGAACACCGGGATTCACATCTTTCATCAAGGAGAAAGAGCCGGTTTAAGGTCGGTGATCAGTGGAAAGTCATGGGGTGGCGGCGCTGAAGAAGTCCCAGACACTGGATACGATGTGCACATAGGCTCCGGGTGCTTTATTTGCTCGGGTGCAATCATTGTCGGGCCGGTGAGAATCGGCGACAACTCGATTGTTGGTGCCGGTGCAGTGGTTACTAAAGACGTGTCGCGAGGCTCTTTTGTGGCGGGAGTGCCCGCAAAATTGATATGCCGGACTGACGACTTGTTTAAAGATGGAGCGGGGTAGTGACTTGGCCGCTCAAGGCTCATCTCCGATTTAATTAATGACAGTTAAACAGGTAAGCTGGAATAAGAATGAATAAGGTCGCACTCATTACTGGCATCACCGGTCAGGACGGCTCCTACCTAGCAGAACTCTTGTTGAACAAGGGCTACCTTGTCCATGGTGTGCGAAGACGTTCCTCCTCCTTCAACACCGGCCGAATCGATCACTTGATAAATAGTCCAGAGATATACCAAAAAAGATTCTTTTTGCATTATGGCGACATGACCGATTCAACGAGCCTCATCCGGATTCTTCAGGACGTGCAACCCGATGAGGTCTATAACCTAGCCGCCCAGTCTCACGTTCATGTCAGCTTTGACGTGCCGGAATACACCGCTGACTCTGATGCTCTTGGCACGCTTAGATTACTCGAGGCGATACGAATGTTGGGCCTCTCAAACACCTGTCGGTTTTATCAGGCCAGCACCTCGGAACTTTTTGGAAAGGTAAGGGAGGTTCCGCAAACCGAAACCACACCGTTTTATCCACGCAGTCCTTACGGGGTCGCTAAACTTTATGCCTATTGGATTACCGTTAATTATCGTGAAGCGTACGGGATGTACGCCTGTAATGGGATTCTCTTTAATCATGAAAGTCCCCGGCGTGGAGAGGTGTTCGTAACTCAGAAAATTGTTCGGGCGTTAGTTGCAATCTCGAATGGGCTCAAAACACCGCTTACACTTGGAAATTTAGACGCGAAACGTGACTGGGGACATGCGCTCGATTATGTAGATCTGATGTGGCGGATGCTGCAGCAACGCGAGCCGAGAGATTACGTGGCTGCAACCGGCATGCAGTACAGCGTTCGTGAATTTGTCAACATCGTAGCCAGCCTCCTGGAGATCAACATAAATTGGCAAGGATCTGGCCTTGATGAAGTAGGAGTCAACGACTCGGGACAAGTCGTAGTGACAGTCAACAGAAAATACTTCAGACCTTCGGAGGTCGACACACTGCTTGGCGATAGTTCAAGGGCCAAGCGCGAGCTCGGATGGGCTCCAGAAACCAATATTCAGCGGCTTGCCGCCGACATGATCACGGCTGAGCGTTCCAGAGTGAGTAAGGCAAAATGAAAGGCCAGTGTGTTTGATCGCTCAATCTTCCCCATTTACCCTCCGATTTCAACCGCGTCGAGTTAAATTCTTCGACAGGAAGCAGTCATGACAAAACCAGTCGGCCGATGCCGAATCTGTGGATTCAGCGACCTTAGTTTAGTTGTCGATTTAGGCCGTCAAGCATTTACCGGAATCTTTCCAGGCCCTAACGATCCCGCAGTAGAGAGCGTGCCCCTACGATTAGTGTGGTGCCCGGAGTGCACTCTTTTGCAGTTAGGAGAAGACTATGATTTGTCGATCATGTACGGAGAAAACTATGGGTATCGATCTGGTTTGAACCCGTCAATGGTTGCTCACTTGAGGAACAAGGCGCACAAGTTAACGAGTTTTGTGGCGTCCGATAAGGCCAGTATCTTAGATATCGGATCAAATGATGGGACTCTTCTTAGTTTTTTTCAGGATGGGTCGAGCCGGCTAATAGGAGTTGATCCTTCGGCCGCAAAATTCCAACGCTATTACCCACGAGGCGTCGAACTCTACACAGAGTTTTTTGGCCAAGACTTTCTTGCATGCCGCGACCTTAGGAATCAGCTAGACCTGATAACCTCAGTCTCGATGTTTTACGATTTGCCTGACCCAGCATCATTTGTGAAGTCAATTGCTAGTTGTTTGACTGAGACCGGTATTTGGCATCTGGAGCAGAGCTACCTGCCGTTGATGCTTGAGACGAATTCGTTTGACACAATCTGCCACGAACACTTGGAATATTACAGCCTAAAAGTCATCGAAGACCTCTTGATGAAAAATGGCCTTGAAATTTTTGACGTGGAGCTTAACAGGGTAAATGGTGGCAGTATTGGTATCACTTGCGGCCGCTCAGGGGTTCATCAAAAAAATAATGCTGAAGTCCTGGACTGGCTAAGAAAGTCGGAAATGATTTTGGAGTTATCGACCATCGCGCCATATCGCGAATTTGCCAAACGTGCTGAAAAAATGAGGACTCAGTTAAGCGACTTGGTTGACTCCATTAGAAGGTCGGGGAAAAATGTTGCAGGATTTGGAGCATCAACAAAGGGCAATGTAACCCTCCAGTACGCGGGCCTTGATTCAACAAAGATTGACGTAATCTACGAGGTTAATCAGGATAAATTTGGCCGATCAACTCCCGGCACCATGATTCCGATAGTCAGCGAGGATCGGCTGCTTTCCGATCAACCAGACTATCTCTTAATATTGCCATGGCATTTCAGAGATCACGTAATTCGAAGTTGCGACGAGTACCTGTCACGCGGAGGGGCATTGATTTTTCCGATGCCGTTTTTAGAAATTTTCACGAGATAAACCCCGTCGGCTGACGGGGGCTCCGGCGACCAACCGACATCAGATACCTTGAGCTGTGGCGCTTTATGACCTAATTTTTGGCGGGTTTGGTCAGGATGGATCAATCACGTCAAGCCTTCTACGTGCGTTGCAGAGGCCGCATATCAGGATTGGCTCGACACATCACGACTGCTTTTCTTCGAGCAACCAGAAGAATGAATGTTTTCAAGGCGGCATCTGTCGACAGGAGAAGATCTCGCTTGATCGTCTGGAATCGCTCTTCGCAAAACATATGGCTCGTGATATCTATTTCTTTGCCGCCTATCATGCGTCTTCGGAGACACCCCTAGCCACCCTCGCAGACAATGTCACAGCATTAGCTGTGAACTACGAATACTTCAAGCAAATTCTTGATCTCATAGGGACCAAGTGCGGGGTTCGATCAGTTTTCTATGCCAACTCCATGAAGATCTTCGAAGGATCAAACCTAGAGCTTATAGACGAGCAAGTTCCTAGCGCTCCTGTTTCCTCTTATGCTTTGTCAAAAGCAATGACGAGAGAACTTATCCGCGTAAGAAAAGATAACGCGAAATTCAAAATTTATAACGGTATTTTGTTTAACCATGAGTCTGCTCACAGAAAGGATATTTTTTTTTCCGCAAAAGTAATCAATCAAGCGATTGACGTGGCAAGGGGTCGTAGAACTCAGATTGAGATAAATACTCTTCGCGGCGCTATCGATATGGGACTTGCCCGCGATTACTGCGACGCGATTGTGAGGCTCTCAGACTCTGGCCTAGAGAGTGGGGATTATGTATTTGCTTCAGGAACGCTCGTAAGTCTGCGTTATTTTGTAGAGACCGTGTTGAAGATATTGAGCATCAGTCAGTGTCCAATTATCGAGACAAATCACGCCCCCCCAGATAAAAAATCACCTAGGGCGATCCGGGGGGACAACAGTAAACTTTTGCGTGGTATCAACTTGAAGGTGCGAATACCTGAGGAGTGGATCCGCCTGCTAGTAATGGAGCATTTAGAGCGTCGAGGAATGCCAGATTATTTTGACTTAGCGAAGTTGTCTCCCTAATTCGAGGGTAAACTCCCACGACAAAGGGAGGTGTTAACTGCTCGACTGTCAGATCCGACCAATCAATAGACTGGCGAGCTTGAGCAAGGGTTTCTTTTTTGGTGTACAAACCCCCTTTCATCTGGCGACGGCGATACTCAGTCCACTTGCCGGTTGAAACTCTCTAAAATCGGATCTTTATAGATCTCCTCAATGGAAACATTTCTGTGATCCCGTACGGCCGGCAGGATATTACTCAGGCAGATATAGACGCGGTTATCGAAGTGCTTCGGTCTGACTGGCTAACCCAGGGACCCAAGGTGCCGTCTTTCGAGAAGGCTGTCGCCAGGTATACCGGCGCGAGATGTGGGACAGCAGTCAACAGCGCTACCAGCGCGCTTCACATCGCATGCCTTGCGCTCGGGGTCGGGCCAGGAGATCGGGTTTGGACCAGTCCCAATACTTTTGTTGCTAGCGCGAACTGCGCGCTTTACTGTGGAGCTCAGATCGACTTTGTCGACATTGACCGGCGCACGTATAACATGAGCGTATCGGCTTTAGAGGATAAATTACAAATGGCGGAGAAGCAGGGCCGTCTTCCTAAAGTAGTAATCCCTGTACATTTTGCAGGTCAGCCTTGCGAGATGGATGCAATCCATGATCTCAGCAAAAAATATGGCTTCAAAATCATCGAAGATGCTTCGCATGCGATCGGAGCAAAGTTTAAGGAGCAGAATATTGGATCTTGCGCATGGAGTGATATCACGGTTTTCAGCTTTCACCCGGTAAAAATTATCACCACCAGCGAAGGCGGAATGGCTCTAACCAATGACGCCCAACTTGACAAGCGGATGAAGAGGGTTAGAACGCATGGGATTACAACAGATAAAGCTCTTATGGACACGCGCCCTGATGATGAGATCTGGAACTACCAACAAATTGAACTCGGCTTTAATTATCGAATGACTGACATTCAGGCTGCCCTTGGCATAAACCAGTTGTCTCGCATCGAAGATTTCCTGAAGCGTCGAAAAGAAATCGCTAACACTTACGACGGGAGTCTTTCTCGCCTGCCTGTTACCATTCCCTGGCAGCAGTCCGAAGCCTTATCCAGCTACCACCTTTATCCAATCCGGATTCCCATGAAATCCGGCAAAGTTCAAAAAAAGGTCTACCAAGAATTAATCGATAGAGGCGTTGCGGCCAATCTTCACTACATTCCAGTGCACCGACATCCATTTTATGAGCGGCTAGGATTTAAAGATGGCGACTTCCCTGAAGCCGAGCGATTTCATCGAGAGGCAATAAGCGTGCCCATGTATCCAGCCCTTCAAGATCAACAGCAGGAAGAAGTTGTCGCGGTGCTGCGGGAGATTTTTCTTGGCTGAGAATTCGAGACCGCTTACTTGAGCAACTAGGCCGAGATCCTATCACCAGAAATCGATTTTTTTCCCGAAAAGCTCATAACTCGGTTGAGGCATCGACAAGGTCCCAATGCAAGGGGGTCCCTTCCGTGATTGTTACGGCCGCTCTTTGCCCTATGATTGATTCGTAAAAACGGGGCTCCAGGCCTAGGCCCGGCCTAATTCGCCTTACGTTCGCGGGCGTAAACTCCTCGCCCGCTTCGATATTTCTGACGGCAAAGATCGAGCGGCGGTATCTCAACGAATCCTGCTCGGCATTAGTAGGCCCTATCTGCTCAGTTCCAAGAGCAGCCCAGGCCCCTCTCGTCTCTTCGACTAAAGTGGTAAATTCTGCCGGCTCTAAAGAAAATCCAACGTCGGTCCCACCCGCGGATCGACTGAGCGCGAAATGCTTTTCAATAACCGTAGCCCCCATGGCAACTGCCGCAATTGAGGATCCGATTCCCATAGTATGATCAGAAAAGCCTACTTCACAGGAGAATAATTCCCGTAACTTAGGAATAGCTCTGACATTTGCATTTTCGCATGAGGCCGGATAAGTGCTTGTGCACTTAAGAATCACAAGTTGGGAAGCACCAGCGCACTTAGCCGCATCTACGGTTCGCTCAATCTCTTCAAGGGTCGCCATACCCACGGAAATAAGCATTGGCCGACCAGTCGATGCGATATATTTAATGAGAGGTATATCTGTACACTCAAAGGACGCTACTTTATAGGCAGGTGGATCAAGGCGTTCCAGAAAATCCACCGCCTCCTCATCGAACGGAGTGCTGAAGCATAAAATGCCAAGCTCCCTAGCCCGCTCGAAAATCGGCTTGTGCCAAGTTCTAGGCGTCTTTGCTTCATCGTAAAGGTCCCAAAGTGATCTCCCTCCCCAAAACTTCTGCTCTGCTTCCACTTTAAAGATCGGCAGATCGCTCTTTAACGTCATTGAGTCGGCGTCAAATGTCTGCAGCTTTATTGCATTAGCCCCCGACTGCGCTGCCGCCTCGACGAGGTCGAGGGCTTGTTTTAACGAAGCGCCGTGATTGCCAGACATCTCCGCGATTATGAAGGGTGGATACTCCTCTCCCACGACCGTATTTCCGATTTTAACTGGCATTATGCGACGAGCCTCCTGTGTAAGTAGGGAAAGACGGGCTTAATACATACTCTCTTGCTAGTTCTGGCCCAATGTTGGCAATAAGATCCACGGTGGACAGAAAGGGCACGTGCTCAGCAATACCCTGCTGTGGATAGCGCCCTGGATTAAAGTCTTGCAGATGAAGACTTACACTTTGTTGTTTCTCAAAACCATCTTCGGCCAGGTACTGCTCGGAACCCTTTGGCGAAAGATAATGATTTGCTCTAAGACTCTCGCAAATTTTTAAGAGCCTCTCAGATCTCTCACCCTTGATATCGAGCGCAGAAGCTAACTCGATCTGGGTATTAATCTTTAGAAGGCCCGCTAAAGACTTCATGATCGCGAGATTAAGAGTCAAAAGGTTGGTGGGCCTATCTGCCCAGATCTGCGACAGTGTCTCAACCAATAAACCCCCCCCGGGGGTTTTTGAATATGCTTGTCGGACCGAGTTTTCATGCTCCCTCCGCCATTCACGGCTGTAGTCAATTTGCGCATCGCAGATTTTGGTTTTGAGCCCTGTCCGACCGATAGGCGCACTCAGATATGCAGCACGCCCTTGGATGAGGACTCGATTGCGGCAATGCCATGAACTGCGTTGGAATTGGGCATCGTCCAACACAACAAATACATTCGATGTGGCTAGTAAATTAAAAAATCCCGGCCAAGGAAGATAGGCGGGCTGCATGATCGCGCAAGATTTCATAGCACCCCTCGATCTCGTAACGAACCCAGCACATGCCGCACACGACGATCTCTGCCATAGTATCCCCACCCTCCAGTGATCAGAGCAAGAGACTTGCTTTGATCCTCAAGTTGTTGGAAAACTCGTTTATCTGCATTCGTTAGCAGAACGTAGCGTCGATCAGGCACCACGGCTACTTTTTGTGCTGCGCCATTAAGACCGCACGCGCGGCATACGCGCATTACGATCTCGCTAAGATTCGACGTATCCATTCCATTATCGAAAGCCTCCACCGTGAGGCAAGACCGTTCTTTTAGTTCATAACTGAAAATTCTAAAGAGTGAAGAGTGTTCAGAGAATACTTGCCAATAGATTGGTAACTGGGACTTACCCCCTTCATTTTCGAACAATACGTTGAGCATCTTTGAGCATGGCGAGTCAAGAGGGCCCAATCCCAATGCGTAAACAAGAGGATTGGGATTTGCGCACCAAATTATGAGATCTGAAGAAATTAACTCTCGACGGCACCTTACCGATAGGCGCTTGCCATCCCATATAGGCGTTGCCGGTGATTTAAGCCGCACTCCTATTCCCTTAGACCTGAGAGTTATGCTGATGCTATCGAATACGGCATTCCAGCCAGCTCTGGGAAGTGCTGCTGCTTCTGGAAGGGAAGGCGGTATCTTCTGAGATCGCGGCACCCCATACAGCTCATCAGCCAAAGCAGACTCCCTTTTTTGTCGAAGGGTACTCTCCGCATCATCAGAGAAGAATGCCCGGCCTAACTGCATCATCTCGCAGTTCTCGGGAGCCAAAAGATCTAAATCGCCCCATCTTCGCGCCCACGCCTTCATTGGCGTGCTCAACTCACTCGGATAACGATTTAATCGATCTTCGACTGATGTGAAATGAACCGGCCCAGAAACTACACCGGCCTTGCAAGCTGGAACCGATATCTGGGCAAAATCCGGATCCACGTGCACCGATCCAAATAGATCGCTCCATGATCCGTAGTGATGCGGGAAAACATCCCAAGCCACAGCGGACTCTGAAATGAAGTCCGTCGCCCATTTATCAACGGTGTTTAAGTATTGGCAGTTCCTAAACCATACCCCTTGTTCTGAAATCTCATGGTCTCGGAGTATTCCTCCAATATGAGATCCGCTCTCGAGGATCGAGACTTCGTTACCGGTTTCCGCCAGCGACAACGCCGTAACGATCCCCGAAATACCTCCACCAACTATGACGATTTTCAAGCTTAGATCGGAGACGGGTTTCGGTAGGCATAGATAACAAACTCAAACGGCACTCTAGTATCCTTAACAACATAGTCGTTCCTTAAGGTGACATACGGAGTTAATGACTTCATAAAAGCAAATACCTCTTCCGGTTGCGCGTACCATAATTCCGGATCCTCATAGTCTACCCACCTACTCATCAAATTAAACGACATGCCTTGACGACACCGACGCCAGAGCATACCCACATGGTCTCGGAAGAATTTCTCGTTATCCGAAATTTTGTTGTTAAAGACTCCGCTAATTAGCACCCAGTCGAATATCTCCTCTTCAAAGTCTGTCATTTCTCCGAATCGATGCCTTGGGTGTTTCGCTCGGCCAATATCAAGTAGCTCCGGAACGATATCGACACCCGTGTAGCTACACTCGACACCATTCATTGCTAAATAGGTGAGAAGATGTCCCGTTCCACATCCCCAATCCAACACCGCCGAATCATTTAGATCAGCAATCTGACACAGAACACGATATCTCGCTTCCTGAGACTCCCTGCTGGAATACTGGGCCGAGACATGAGTGTCCCCGTGGGCCTCGAGAAGGCTACGGTAGTGGTCTTCCAAATTTTTGATCACGCGTTACTCCTAGAAGAGCTCCAACCACGTTTTTCGCCCCATCTAAGCTTGGACCTCTTGGGCTGGATACGATCGTTGGCAATGCTAAAGCCGACTGCCAAGCTTCCTTTACTCTGGTTGGAGAGATCAAATCAATAGGGTCTAGCATTATCCCAAGTTTTTCTTTAACAAAAAATTCTGCCACCTCTTTTTGAATATCTGAAAGTGGGATCAAAATGCTCGGGATACCGATAGATTGGGCCTCTACGGCCATCATGCCGCACGCGCCTATAAGTAATCGGCAATTTGCAAATACTTCAGCTACATCGTCTATGTTCCCTAGGCAGCGTATGTTTTTATCTCGACAGTACGCTTCGATTTCTTCGCGTTGGTTGTTAAGAGCGCCGATTAACACGAGCAGATGATCGTGACTCACTAAACCTAGGACCCCCTCTAGGAGAACCTTTGTGAGGTTCTCAGAGTCTGCCCCCCCAAGGAAAATGAGCACGTCGTTGGCTTGACCGTTAGACAAGCGCTGAATTCGACGCTCTCTAGCGTTATTAAACTCCTTACGCAGAAGGGCATATTTGCCACCGAGCAAAAGATGCGCCGCACTAGATACAGTCTTTGGATACTGATCATGGTATTCCGTGATCATATTTTGATCGAGAAACACATCACAATCATGAGGTCTTGTTGCTAGATCATCAATCACAAGTAACGGAGCACCGAGACAACGGAGCGCCTTCTCCCATGAAATATCAAGTTCATAATCATCGAGAATAATCCAGCTCGGCAGCGACTTTTGCTTGCCCACCCATTCAATACACCGTCCTGCATCAATGATCGAGGTCGATGAATCAGTGAACGGTAAGTTTTCCAAAAGTACTGACTTGAATCCACGGGCCTCAATAATTTCCGTCAATTTCTCAGGACGCGACGCTGAGGCAAACACGACATCGTAGCCGCGGTCCGCAAACGCGTCCGCCAAAGAAATACAGCGCATTACATGACCGCTGCCCTTTTGGAGCGACGCATCCACTCGGAAAAAAATCCATGGATCCTTGGTAAACATCTTGGGCTGCTCCTTGCCCACCTGAAGCTGATGCTTAATAGAAGCTAGGGCGAGATCCTCCTCTGTGTCAATGTCTTGTACTTCCATGGAGTTAAGGACAACCGCTCTTGTGTCTTGTGTAAGAAATTCTCGGTGCGAGCGGAGGTATCCGATACCAAACGCATACCACTGTCCGGCGTCATGAAAAGTGGGCAAGGTGTCTTGGCTTCGCGCTTTTGCCATCTCTGGGAAAACAAAAGACACTTCACCGTGTTCTCCAACTGAAATCGCTCTCCAAACGGAATAGTCAAAACGTGTCACAGGCATGACAGATGTTAGGCCGTCAGACTCGATCTGATCGATCGCGTCCCGGATGTGGCGGGGCTTAGCAAGGGCTGCCGTAGGATAGATAACTACCCCCACTTTCCAGACCTCTCCAGCCTGTTCAAGAGAATCTAAGACCTCGTGCACGACATCAAAAGTGGTAGCGAAATCGTTTGAAGTCTCTGCCGAACGAAGGAAAGGCACCCTAGCTCCAAACGCAGATGCTAGCTCCGCTATTTCCTCATTGTCAGTACTTACCAAGACATCATCAAACCGCCCTACTTCCCGTGCAATTCGAATCGCCCGAACCAACATGGGCACCCCCTCAAACAAGACAACATTTTTTTTCGGGATCCGCTTGCTTCCGCCACGAGCAGGAATAATACAAAGTCGCCCTGTTTTTCCTATTTCCTCTGATTTCATTGCCCGCAACATTTTGCCGATCTCTCGGCTTTACTCGTAAAATCAGATTCCGAAAGAGACTCTACCTTGCTTCTCTTTCTTGTTAATTCGGGAACGTAATCCACGGGTGACCCGCATATGTCGCGACACCAGCAGCCCGCAGAAACGACATTTGGTAAATCGAGGGTCATATGAATAGCGAGCCAGACAGCCAAAACTAATCAAACAGATCTTGGAAGATCGCTCAAATTTTAACGTCTTGACTAAGTTTATTCTTTTTTTTGCTCATGCTACCAATCGACTCAAATATCTGATCCTCTAAAACCGCCACTCAGCGGCAGCTACATGATTAGTCTGTCTTTTATTTAACCGTTTGTACCCCGACAGACAGGGCCACATCCCGCGAGCTCGCTTAAATTTAACACGTTGAGTCAGGAGCACCTCATCGCACGAGCCCATGTGGTTTGATCCGTGTTATCCCAGCCCATGGGTGAGCCGGGGGGGGGAGACTAGCGGGGCTTAAGCCGCTAGGAGTGATCTAGAGCAGCCGATTGGGATTCCTCCGTCAAGGGTTTAAAATTACGCCCCTCGTGCTTTTTGGTCCGGTGCTGCCTGCTGCCAAGCCTGTAACTTGGCTGGTCTGCTAGCCCTTGCGAATCGGTTATTTCGAGATCATCCCCACAACAACCCAGTTGAATTTTTCTTAGCGTGCGAAGCTTTCTCCAAGAACTATTTTTTCCTCTAAGTTCCGCTCATCGGAGAAGTTTTTTTGTTCTGATTCTGCTTTCTTTTGTAAGCATGTTCTTTGTTGTCG
>Ga0255776_10002820_pt1 | contig 19164 bp, 18 predicted proteins | sample 071ome_19_FD_179974 | JGI IMG/M metagenome (GOLD analysis project Ga0255776, IMG submission 179974) | Coastal salt marsh microbial communities from the Groves Creek Marsh, Skidaway Island, Georgia - 071413AT metaG (version 2) | ecosystem: Environmental > Aquatic > Marine > Intertidal zone >... | reverse complement strand
TTAATGAAGAGAGGATCACATGCCATCTCATTGACAAGCATTTCAAAAGTAAAATCTTCAGTCATTAGAATCAAAAGTTCAGGTAAGTGTTGTCAGGGACCAGACCCATCTCTTCACAGCGGCACTCGTAAGCAATACGCTTGAGCATCTCAATGTCCATCTCTTCAATAGATTTGAGGATGGTACGGCGGATCTGGAGGTCGATAGTGTCGTCTGAGATCATGGGCATGGGGTCGTTCCCTTGACTACCTTTATAGAATACAGGATTTGACGAGGAATGGGGGAAATGGTGGACAGTTGTCAGACTGTCTCAGGCAGTAGCGGTCTCAGCATCCTCTAAACGATAGTATGCTTGCTCTGCCATTTTGTTGATAAATGCCATGAACTTACAAGCATTGTTGATAAGAACTTCACGTCCACCTTCATTATACCAAACTTTGGTGGCAGTGGAAGTATATCTAACCACACCAACAACGATACCAACAATAGTGGCAACGTTGAAGATGAGAGTATTGATGAAAGATTTCATGAAAGTGTTTGACATTTAGCGATCAGCAGTAGACAGGAGAGTAATCTTTGCCAGTGTATGCTTCAGTGTTGAAGTCAGTCACCTCAGCACCATTGGCAAGGTAGTTACGGATGTCGTAGAGAGCGTCAGACTTGACACGGGTGGTGAAAGAGGTCATCTGCTGAGAGATCTCTTCAGTGGGGTGCCAGATGACACGCTTGACGAAACGCTTGCCACCAGCGACAGGGTAGAAGTCGATCTGGGTGGCGGAGGTTTGGAGTTGCATTGGTGTCTCTCGATTACCTAGTAATCTTACCAGGCATCCAAGGGCTCAGGACCAGATGGTAGACAGTTCTCCAACTGGTTGTAGGTGGCACTATCGTCAACGCCATTCTGATAAGCGTAGACCTTGGTGACACCGAGTTGACTTCCCATCAGCACATCCATCAGAAATCGGATCTGAGGGGTCGTCAGGGGCACGTTCGTGGTTTCGGTCATGATAAGTGGTTCAGGATGCTTGTGGACGCTTCTGGAGGGGTCTCAGGCAGTGCATCGTAGTTAGTGATGTACAGGTGCTGGACCTTGGCACCTCCATGGTCCTTATTTTTACCAAATCTCTGAGCATATGTAAAGTCCTTTGTCATGATATTGAAATCTTTATACTGCTCACGATAGAACTCATGGTCACTGTGTACGATCATCCATTTGTATGGTGCATCTTTCAACTTAGCAACCAATCTACTGTGGACATCATCCCCACCATCACCGCTGTGATACCCAAGCCGATCAAGATAAGGAGGATCAATGAATACGAAGTCATCTGCAGTTGCCTCATTCAATGCTAGTTCAAAATCTCCATGCATAATACTAGAACGTTTGAGCATATCCCAATACTGTCCAGAGTTCTCAAATGTCAAGTTACATGCAAACTTCTTGTAATGACCAAATGGTACGTTAAACTTTCCTTCTGCGTTGTATCGTTCCATACCAGAGAAACACAACTGTCTCACTGTGACATATGAAATGGCACGAGACCATGCTGTTTGGAACTCCCAATCCATTTCACTGTTAATATCATTGCGAGCATCATAGAAATGCTCTTCTAGTTCATCATGATTACAATCGCGCAACTCATTTACTCTACAAGTAAGACGACGCAATCCTTGGTTGTCTGCAATACATCTGTACAGATTAATCACATCCCAATTAGTATCACACAGCACAGCAGGTTTGCCTACGCTAAATGATAGCGCAGCACCTCCGCAGAAAGGTTCAACTATACGGTTAAACTCCGCAGGCATCATCTTAGTGATGATCTTTAGTTCACGAGACTTACCGCCTTGGTATTTGACCAGTGGTTTAAGCATAGATCTTCTCTTCAAGAATAGGACCGACAACGTTCTCAAAGAACACGAAAAACTCATCAGCAGTGAACAGATCACATTTGAGAGTGTCCAGCAACCATTCTACACCATAAATGTTCACGTTGGGATACTTTTTCCGCACATCAGCAGGAATGTCGCGGATGCAAGGCACGAAGTAACCAGCAGTGACTTCTTGACCATATGTTTCACTAAGAGTATTGCAAACTGCCTCAACTTTATCGTTGCTAGCAGGTTTCTTCTCAGTGTCAAAATTGAGGTTGCACTTACTCTCAAGGTAAATGATCTTGTCAATCAGTTTGATAACATGATCGAGTTGGCGGTTCTTGCCATTGACCTTGATCTTGTTATTATCTTCAATCAGATTAGTAGCACAGTCACTAATCACTTTGTTCCAGAAATCTTCGAGTTTGTACCCCATTTGAATGAGAATACTGCTCTGACTGGTTTTGTCACCAAGACCAGCAGCAATCATGATATAACTGTCGGTCTTGGGAGTTTTGATGTCCAAGACGAGAGGGAGCAGGTTGTCTTCGAGGTAGGACATTGGTTTCGTTTGGTATGAATATAGTATGGCACGAAAAAGGGGCACCGTCAAGGCACCCCAACCAGTTATTTAAATGGCACACCCATCATCCATCCCACCAGTGATCGCCGTGTACCCTTGGTCACTGGTTTCACACAATGTAATGTGTATGATGGAAACACAATGATTGTACCACGTTTTTTAGGCACAGTGACAATGTGAAACTGAGGATCCTCAACACATTTACTGAGTTTAGGATATGCTAGTTGCATCTCTCCACCCTCATAATCATCCTCATCTGATAATTGTAGTGAGAATGATAGTTTACGAAGGTGTGGTATTCTCTGACCATCTTCACGATTAGTTAGATGTTCGTCTGAATGCCAGGTATAATGTTCTCCTCCTTTGTACATTGTGTACTGAATGTTGTTCCCTGCCCACATGTCATCAATGTCGAACTCAAATGTTGTTTTGTTAGCGATGTTGACGTAGTGAGATAACATGCCACCAATCCATGTAGTAGCAGGAAACAAAAGTACACCAGATGTTCTGAGGTCTCTGTCTTCTCTCTGTCCATACAAAGTTCCATAACGTAGTGGACCAAACTGTTCCTCCTTCTCTACTTGTTGAATGATAGTGTCACAGAGACTGTCAGGTAGCACAGTATCATTGATCCAATACTTGTAATACATCAGTTGAAGATGGGAATAATATTTGTTTTTGCGTGTTCAGTTTTGTTAATATGCTGCTCCCACAGTGCGGCGTCTTCCAAATTGTAGAAGATTGCTTCTTGGCGGGCAGTGCAACCCTTCTTCTTGTTCTTCATCCAAACAACTGCGTATTTCATGCCAAAATTCAGGGTAAACAATAAGTGTAGCATAATGACGACCCCACCGAGAGTTTGCGCTCTCGGGGAGTGGAATGTCTTTGAATACTATACTGATATAGTATTCACTAATGAAAGAGATGTATCCACATGTGCCATGATAGCACACTGGTTGAAGTAATTCATAATCACTTGACTTTCTCTGCATCTTTGATATCAAAGTAAGGACGATCCTTGTTCTCTGGTGGTGGCAAGTGGAAGAGTTTCCTCAACTCATTGAGATCATCAATTTGTGCCTGCAGTTTATCTATTTGATACTGCAAGATCTTAAAGTTGTGATCATTGTTATTCTGCAGCATTAGAAAATTTTCTGCTGCTTTCTTGAAATCCTCTTCAGTCATGGTAGTTAAAAACGGTCAGGTAGTTTATCATACTGCCACTTACTAGCAAGATCATTCAAGTCAACCTCACGGTGACCCATCATGAGATCACGAAGACTAGCAGCACGACAGTATTCTTTCTCATGGTATTTAATCACATCATTGACGCAAGATAGCATCTCCTCATATACTTGTCGTACTGGTACTTTGTCATCTTGCAAGTAATCATCGATAGCATCTTGCATACGATTTTGACGTTGCTGTTCATAAGTCTTTTGCAAAAACTCTTCAGATCCTTTCAATTCGGGGCGTCCTTCAATGGTCATGGTGAAATTCCTGGTTGCGTCGTTCATCAAGGTAGCGTAGCACATCCTCACGCCATTCCATCAATTCATGATAACATGACTGATTGTGAGCACACTGGCGCAGTTCAGGATCGGGCTTCAATACGCTTTCGTAGAAAAGACCCAGAGCATCTCTGCGTTTTTCGTGTTTCTCTGGCGTGTTCATGTTAGTTTAGCGTAGTACACTGTATTTTAGATGGTTGTGTGAGGATTTCAGTATATCCTCACACTTTCTTTACGATTGAGGTCCCCAACCATCATTTTCGGGGACACAATCATCATCGTCCACTCGATCGACGGATGCAATGTCACATACTGGCACCTCATGCTCACCGCCTACAAGATACCATGGCATCATCTGACCATGATACTGTGGATGTGCTTGATACTCAGTAGTATACTCTCGATCACCGAGATACATTAGTTCGGTTGGGGGAATATCGTGATCGCGTAACATTGCTTGTAGCTGCAAGTGCGTCAACTCGGGTTGCGTAGGTACTTTCATTAGATCTCCATTGTTTACGAAGTTGTTGGTATTCAGGGTCATATGCTGCGAGATCTCGCATTTTTTTAAAAATTTGTGCTGCCCTTGCTTTTACATTCGTGAGGCAATCTTCCTCACAGGTAGATACACTCCCATCTTCTGCATATTTGCGTCCCGAAGAGTGATTGGCATACCGTCTGGCACGAGTGAATCCCATCTCAAGAAATTTCCTTGCCATGTCCATCCCAACGAAATCATTCCGTCGTTTATACTCACAGAACATTTCGTATATTTTATTAGAACTTTTAGTAGCTGTTTCTTCATCTACAAAACGCCAGTGAGAACAAATGTCGTTAGTGTAAGGGCGTACCAATAGCACTCCTTGCTCTCCCCTTCCAATACGATAAAGTTGGCGAGTTTCTGTGTCTGTAAAGTCAAGGTCCTCATAAGGGAGTTCATAACAAAATTCAAGCATGGTGGATTGCTCGCTGACGCTATCCTACCATGCTCTCAGACGGGCGTCAATCCCCCGTCTCAACATTCTCAAAGACAATGTTACCATTCTGGTCAAACACCAGCACTCTGAAGTAATGATCAGCATTCTCATATGCTGAGACTGGTGGGAACCACTCAGATGCATTAAGAACTGCTACTTCTTCGCTACCATATTCGATAGCACAGTCTCTCTCACCACCAATAATACTGATGATGTCATCTGGTACATAACCTTCTAGTTCTGCAAGACATGCTGCTTTCTGTGCATCATCAAACGTTGCCCACTTCTTATTCTCAAAGTGCAGTAGGCATACATTATTCATGGCACAGTGACTGCCTGCCAACTCATATACTGATAGACTTTCGATTGCGGTGATCATCCTACATCCTCCCCGTTGTCAATTCTAGAGATGAGATCATCTAGAGAACGTTTGATACTATCTAGGTTCTGATGTTGATTGCTCCATGGTGTACCTTCAATACCAAGTGCAACAGGATTTTCTCTCATAGCACGGATCATTGCATCAGTGTACATTCTATCAGTAATATCTCTAACCATGAGATACTTCACCATCTTATCCTTGAACTGAGTATAGAAGAAGTGAGCAGGTAGTGTCCACTGATCTTCAGTGTCAAGATAAACTGCATCAGGATTGTTTGCCTTGTATACATTGACAAATGCATCAGGTGACATGGGGAACTTGATTGTTTTAATGTCCTCAATGTCAGCAAAAATTGCAGGAAGATCTCTTAGTTTAGTGCGATATGTAGTGTACAATGCTTTCATATCATCAGACAATGGACTGTCTGGTAGCAATGCAAAGTCTGTTTCTTGTAGTAGGAAGTTGCGAGCAAGGCGAACAGTGAACCATGTCTCAGTTCTAACTTCACCATACATGCGTCCCATTTCTTCTTGGAACTCTTCATTCTGTAGTCGCTCGATGTTCATGAAAGTATCTTTCAAGAAATCGTAGAACTCTCTAGCAGCATCTACATCTGACTGCTCCATCTCATAGTCTTTCCACTCATACTGACCAGTCTTAAAGTTCTTGACAAACTTTCTTCTAGTACAGTGATAGGTATTGTTATCATACCAAGTAAATTCAACTAGACGATCCTTTTCAGTATCCCAAAGAGGATACAACTTAGGACGTACAGTATCAGTCCAATATGTATCAGGGACAGTCTTCATGATGCCTCTATACACAATAGAGCGATCCATCAAATTCAATTGCAAAATCAAATTTGGTACATTACTGTTTGCTACGATACCCATGAGAGGCGAATATACTATGTGCTGAATGTATTTAGTATGCCTTGATTAGATACTTGACAAGGAAATATGGTTCAATCAGTGGCACCTTGATGTCTGGATCAAGTGCAGCAACAGGAATAATTGGACTTGCAGATGATAGTGTCAATGTTAGATCATTTGCAAAGATACCAGATGTATATGTAGATCCTGCTTCACCACGAACATCATAAGTTTGAATATCATTTGAGACTGCCATCTTACCCTCAGATGGTACAAATGTCAGTTCTGTTGTCTGCTCATTCTCAAATGTAACCTCAAGTATACCATAGTTATCTGTGTTATCCGCATTGTCATTAGAACCACTAGCAGCACCTCTATTCTGTCTAATAGAGAAACGTGCAGTCTCTACCTTTGCTGCTTCAGGAAGATCAATACTGTAAGTATACCAGTTAGTTGGATTAGTACCAGTGCCTGTACCATCGTAATTAGATGTAATTTCACTTGCAGATGGGATGGGAACTAGGGTGCCAATAAATCCAGATGATGGGAAATTCAGACTTTCATCAGTATTATAATAGAGTAGTAGTTCATCTCCACCATTCTCGGGTAGATCACCACCATTATTATCGTTGCCTCTTGCTACCTTAACTGTCATTCTTTGGAAGTCACTAGCATCAATAGTGCCAAGTGTGACAAATCTATCATTCTGTGTGCCACCAAACTTCAAATAAGTTGTTGGTTCATCACTGCTTTGGAGTGTCAATCCTGTTAGAACACCAGTTGCTTCATCAAAACCTACGGTAGCATAGTTCTTAACACCAACACCGTGTAAAATACGAACTCGTGGTGCCTGTGTGTATCCAGATCCAGAGTTAGTCAGTGATATACCACTAATTTTATTACCAGACACAGTAACACTTGCGGCAGCGCCTGATCCACCACCACCTCCTTCAAATACAACTACAGGTGTTTGTGTAGTTGGTAATTTAAATCCACCACTAGTACCAGAACCACTACCAGAAGAGAAGAAGTTCATACCATTATCTTGATCACCAGAACCATCGATGAATACATCACCAACAGAAATACTTTCAGTGCCTCCTTCGTATCCAGTGATAGTTTGCCAAACAATCTTAGCATAACCATCAGAAGCAGTGCTGGATGATACTCCACTACTACTGACACCAGCACCACCTTCACCTACACTGATTTGAATACTAGACTGACCTTGGAATGCATCAGCAGGGATAGTACCAACATACAGACCGCCTGATCCACCGCCACCACCACCAGAAGTCCAATATCCACCGTCTTCTGTGACAACTGCTGTAGCATATCCATTACCATTATTAGTGTTAGATTGAGAGGTAACTTCAGAAAAATAATCCATGTGACAAGAAGAAATGCCACGTCTACCGCCATATCCTTCCTCGTGACCACCAGAACCTTGGGCACCACCACCCGTGCCAGAAGCACCACCTAGACCAGTTCCATCAAGACCACAGCCTCCACCGCCGCCGCCTCCGCCGCCGCCTGTGCAACCATAACCACCGCCAGTACCACCACCACCAGTGTTCAAAGTTGTACTGCTGCCACTTACTTCTTGAACGTCATCGCCAGGATTAACTGCGTTTCTGCCGTTCTGACCACAGGATCCTTCACCAAATCCTCCACCACCGCCACCGCCGCCAGCACCAGCAATGATAGTGTTACCATTCTGTAGTCTAAGAACAGTAGCAGCACCACCGCCGCCACCATCATTACTTTCATATCCATCACCTGCTCTTCCACCTTTACCAGAGTGAGCAGCATTTGCTTGACCATTATATACTCTACCATATTGCCCTGGTTGAACTCTGAATATTACACCTGATGTTGGGTTAGCATATTTTGCTGTGAAAACTTTACCAGCGCCACCTGATCCAGCAGTACCGCAACCATTGCCACCAAAATTACCACAGAATCTACCACCACCACCTGCTAGTGTCCATGATAAAGAGACGATGCCATAGTTATCATTAGATGCAGCTAAAGTCCAGTCTTGATTAAGGTTATCATTATTATACGAGAAATCATATTGTTGAGTAAGAATATTGACTACAGGACGTGATCTGCCCCCTGTACCATTGTAACCAATTGAGTTTACACCAGCAGAACCTTCTGCATTTTCAGGAACAACATTCTTATCTTCTAGATCTTTATTCCAATATCTACCATTACCACCATCTCCACCATTTCCACCAGTACCTGCACCGTTTTGTACAATAACAACATCACCAGATATAGAACCAGAGATAGATTGAGTTCCTGCAGAACCACCAGTGCCACCAGTAGTATCACTAGCAGCACCGCCACCAGCTCCACCACCAGCAGTCATAAGCAATACGCTACCACCAGAAACACTAATAGTTGAACTACCACCACTATTACCTGCAACATCATATGATGCGCCAGAACCACCAGCACCAACTAGTGTAATAGATGCTTGGTCAACACCAGATGGTACAGTAGTGTCATAGTCTCCTGGTGATGTAAATTCAACAGTTGATGAAGAATAAACTGGCACACCATCAGTAACAATAGTTCTACCACCAACCAAACTGACACTGCTGAATTTTTTCATGGTTGGTGTACCATAGCTGGTGATCTCTACATATGATCCAGCACCAGCACCACCAGATGCATAATAATAATTTGGTTCTTTAATAGATCCAGAGTTTTGGTCACCACCACTCCAGTTGAAGATGTCATATGTACCAACACTACCATCTAGAATAGGTGCTTTAGATAGAACGTGAGTGTGGTTGTATGCAATACCACCAGGGGGCAAGAAACTATTAACTTTACCTGTCGATTGCTTGTATGATACTACATATCTGTCACCTGATACTGCCTGTGGAGATGGTGTATCCTGTGGTGCTTCAGAGTGTAGCAGGAAGTGTGAGTGCTGTGGAGCACCAGCAATTTTTTTCTCTTGTAGTTCTACACTAACTACCTGACCACCAATAATAGATGCTTCTACACTATCAAAGACATTACTATATCCTGTCGTGGTAATATTTCCCAGAGCAAATTGATCTTTCTGGGTCTGTTTATCCATGTACCAATTACCATCAATGGTATTGATACCTACACCCAGTTCAGAGTTACCAACGTTAGGTGTGTTATTACCATAAACAGGACCATTGCCTACAATTCTCTTTGCCTTGAGATCAGGAACTTTAAACGTTCCCATATTTGGATCTGGCCAATAATCATATACATTATTACTATTGATAGATTGGATCTGTCCAACCTCAGAGTTTATTCTGAGTGCATATGTTGGTGTTGTACCAGCATTGGAAGATGAGAATGTTACATTAGGTGGATTTTCTGGATCATATCCTTTTCCTGGGTTTGTTATTTCTACACCAGTAATGACGCCATTAACTACAGTTGCAGTAGCAGTTGCCTGCACTGGAGTAACACCCGCAAATACTTGATTGGCACCGCTAGGTGGAGCATCGATAGTTACAGTTACAGTTGATCCCCATCCAGCACCACCAGTTAAGATATCAATACCATCGCTAGCCGTACCACCATATTCGTTACCAATTGCTGCATACAAAGCAGGATAGTGATGAATATAATACTCTGCACCATCGCAGTAGATGTAACCTTCATATTGATACTCTGGATTATTCTCTGGTTCTGCGTCTCCAGAAATTTCTGTATATGCGGTGGTGCCACCTCCCAAAGAAGGTACAATTGCTGGTACAAAAGAGTGATCATAAGATCCCTCAACAGACTTCAATGTCTGAATGATAGTACCAATTCCCTGACTATCAGGGAACTTGTCAGTATAGTAGACTTCACGTCTATTTCTATATTTTGGATTAATTGCAACCATCGTCTTTAATACTTAATTAGATATTCCATGATGATGTAAGGACTGGTAACCTGATCAAGAGAAGCAACTTGATCGGTTTGCAGTGTCAATGTCGTCTGTAGATTATCGGGTGACAATAGGAAACCATTTGTCTTAATTTTATATGTATGTGTCCCTTGGGTCAGCAGAATTTTGTGAGAGTGAATGGTAGGATCACCATCATTCTGCACTAGTTCATCAATCTCAGTAAATACGTTATTAACCTGAGGATATGATTGCGCCGTTTTAGATTGCGTGTTACTGTTTAGAGGAACAACGTCAGATAGACTGGTGCCATTAGAATCAACAGGAACACCAGTTGCACCAGTAACATAGGTAGCAGGAACGTTTCCTGTATCATTATAACTACCAGAATCTAGTTGGTTACAACTTCCAAGTCCAAGACCAAAGCTGACAAAGTTTGGTGGTGCAGCAAAATCAATATCTTCTAAACTAAAGTTAGTTCCAGAATTCAATAGGCACTGATATCTCAGAGAGTTTAGACCAGCAGATCCTGCCAAGTCATAGCAATAGTTAGAGTAAACAACCTCAAAACCTGTGTTAGTTTCAACTGGTTGAGATCTTGATGTCGCACCAGATGCAATCGCCCAACATGGTGGTTGGTTTGTTCCAGCACCCTCACTACTAGATCCATTAGGATACTGAGTGTTATCCATCCATCCCTGAATGGGAATGGTTGTAGCATTAAAGTATGATCCAATACCCTGAGATCTTGCTTCTGTATCCTCATTGGTAGTCTTAATTCTCAATCTATTTGTAGTTGAGAAGTGCATGTGAGAATGTAGTGCAAGACTATCAACTGCCTCACTATCAGTGAAACCACTATTGTTAGTACCTTTTGACCACGATGGTTTACCCTTTAGTGCAATCTCCTGTGATGGTACGTTAAAATTTCCAGTATAACTTAGATTAATGACAGTTGTGTTACCAGTAGTTGTACCCGCAGTTGGTGTGGAGATAATACCCATACCAGATCTACGTCGTTCAACCTCATTCTGATCTTCAGTTACAATGTTAATATATGAACCAGCAGATGCACCTGTGGTTGGTTTAGGATATTTGGATCCTAAATCAGGGACAATGAACTCATCATCTCCTACGTCATCAATAACATCATTATTAATGTCACGCCTAATAAACTTAGATGCAGTCCCAGTGCCAAGTATTTCAGCAAGTTGAGGGTAATCATCCGCTTTGTAGATTTTTCCATCACACTTCAAATAACCAGCAGGTAACGCATTGATATTTTCTTCTGCGTTAGGATCAGTGCTGGTTAGTTCAACTGGCCAGGTAATAATACTGCCTGTGCCAGACCCATATTTTGATCTTTCTCTTGAGTAATGTGCAGGCATTAGAACGCTTTAATAAGGAACGTAACAACTAGCGCAGGCATTGAAACCTCAGCAATAATATTTAGGGCGTCATCTATATTTTCAGGCGATACGGTGCCTAAACTGATGTCATTCAAAGCAAATACTGTTGGTGCTGCCAAAGATCCTTGACCTTGGATCATCTCAAAACTACCGTGGTTGTGACCCAAGAAAGAAGAACTATTTGGATCTAACTGAGAGGTAATATTGTTTGTAGTTGTTGGATATGTTCCGTGCTTAAAGCTAAGAGTTTGGTTTGTTAATTGTGCCGAATTGAGTGTTGGTTGTGATAGATCTAGAGTATAAACATAATCCGTACTTGACGATCCTTCTCTACTGATGGCAACAATCTGTGTACCAGGAGCAAGTACCGTGTCTAGATATACCCACATAAATGGTACAACTTCATCCAATTCGTAGGCATTACCAATATTGGCACCAGCAGGCAAATCAATAGAACTGGAAGTAGGTTCGATAGTTACACCAGTAACAGTAAATGCTGCAGATGTGTCAGGATCATAGTTTGAAGTTGGACCGAAGAAATTTCTTCTGTTAGCAACTTCTAGTGGTTTAGGGAACATACCAGTCCATGCATCTTGTGCGTGTGTCTTGACTGGATCTGTAACATCATAAGTGCTAGTATATGCACTACCATTAAACTGATATGTCAAATCATTTGATTTTACTAGACCAGATGGGTGTGCTTGTGCAGGTGGCCATGATGCTGCAGGAACTTGACCCCAGTAGCTAGATCCTTCAAAGTTATAAAATCTGTCTGTTTGTGGTAGTGTAAATTCATGCTGCTCATCACCATAGAATGTAATAGAATTTCTACCTTGCTGCCATGATGGTGCTGTAGTGGCATTAGTTAACTGACATTCTGAATAACCAAAGTCAGTAACACAGTTACCAGTAATACCACCACCAGTAGAAATACCAGATGGTTCAAATGGCATTGGACCAGCAAACTGTGCGGTTGCTCTACTATATGTTCCTGGGTGTGAGTGACCAGGAGTGTGGTTAATACCTAGTTTTCTGTTGATAGTGTAAACTGTTGTACTGAAGTCTGGTGGTGCAATACTAATGTTAGTAAACTTACCACTCATCACCAATGATGGATCAACAGTAAAGTCGATGTCACAGTTGGCGTTGATTGTGATGGGAATAGGTGAATTCAAACTGATGCTACCAAAACCAGCAACTAGTGCATCTCCAGTATATGTCTCAGACACCAATACATTATATGCATCTGTCTGACCATACTGATATTCTGATTGTAATAGATACTCAGGTTCCAAATCAATTGGCATCTGAAGTGTCATATTTGGTACGCGAAATTTTCCCTCATACTCAGGAAATTGTCCCGCAAATGCAGCATCAGCACCATAAGTGTCACCTATGACTGATGCCAACAGCGGATACCTTGAGGCATCCTGTAGTCTGCCATCACAGACAATCCATCCTTGGGGGATGTTAGACAGGGCGAAACCTGTGTTACCATCCCCAGACCAAGGCATGATAGTGCCAATTTTGGCACTTTTCATGAACTTGACTATACCGTATCTTACTGCCATGTTCCTCTTAGAGTTCGACTAACCACCAACCGCGTAGGTCTGTTGGAATTTCGGATGCATCTGGGTCACCCTCTGCATCACTCACACCAACATAGACTAGACCGAAGGATGCATTTCGTGTTTGAACGATCATTTCACCACTGCTCCAAGCAAGTGCAGATGGACCCGCAGATCCTGCTTGTGCCTTTGTACCAGTGGTATCACCTTGGATTGCAACCGCAGTTGTACCGATAGGTAGAGCACGGATGATCAAGCTAGCGGCATAAGATAGGTTGCTACTAATATCGATAAATCTAATCATATCACCAGTCTTAGCATCAGATGGTAGATAAACAACCATGTTACCGCTAGAAGATGGGTTAACGAGATAGTTACCGTTTGGAGTTAGTGGGTTAGAAACAACTTGACCGAAACCAGTGGTGGATGCTGCCAGATATGTCCAGCGTCTACCACCATTAGCGTTGAAGTATCTTCTAATACCAAAGGCATCAATAGATCCATCTTGATACATGATGAAGTCATTAGGACCAGCGCCAGTGTTACCAGCAGATCCTAGGTTATCTATATGTAGAACCTCAGAGGCACTACTTGAACTCTCAAGGATTTGACCCTTGATGTATAGACTTTCACCTAGTCTTACAGATCCGTCGCTGTTATCAACGTCGAACATCAAGTCATTGCTGCAGGTTCCGTTCTCCTGACAGGTTTGCTGATATACTCTCAACTTACCATAGATGTCTGCTCTACCGTTGAGGTACATTCCTGCTCTATTAGTAACTGGGTCAAGAATTGCACCATCACCAGGGTGACCGTCATCGTTAGCGATACCAAGAATAAGTGTCTTGCTATCCGTGCCATACATTCTGAAGTTACCAGCGTTGATGTTAAGATCATCATTGATCGTTAACTTACCACCACCAAAGTATCTTCTGACACCTTTTTCTGGTTGAGATGAATCGTTTGTATCTCTGATGCTCTTAGGCATCTTGACACCGAAGTTAGGATCAACTGTGCCATCAATACTATCTGGGAAGAAGAACTCACTACCAATTCTGATGAATTGCTCATAGTCAAGTTTCTGAGAAACTAGATTACCATTAGCAAGTTTGAGGACAATTCTGTCGGGATTAGTGTTTGGCGTAGGTGCCTGAGTTCTACCAGTTGCAGGTAGTGCTTCTAGTAGAGTTGTGCTTCTGCTGTCCTTTTGGATCTTAACAACTACAGCACCAACCGTGAAGGATTGTGCAGTTGTTGTTTCTTGAGCACGACCACCGCTAGGATAATCAATAGTAGTATTAAATGGTATACGTGGTTCATTAGAACTGCTATCAACGTATGGATCATCGGTAATACGAATGATTTCTGCCTGTGTTGCACCATTAATGATTGCAACTAGGTCACCCTTTTCAAATCCAGTGATGCTGTTGACAACCATGAACTGTGTTTGACCAGCAGATAGAGTAGAAGCAAGTAGTGTCTCAGGACCAGTTGCTTGTGCAGTCTGTGGATCTCTAGTGTAAACGTAAACTGGTTCGGTTACAGAGTGAGCAACAGCAGTAGAACTGTAATATCCTTGCAGTGCCCAGACCCAACCCCATTCGTTACCAATAATTGTGTTACCTTGGCAGGTATCAACTTCAAACGTGGTGAAGTCTCTATTGGTTAGGGTCAGTTTAGAGTTGTCAGAAGTATCCTCAAAGATATCATAGATGTTATTAACGATAGGTGTAGAACCGCAACCACCAGACAGTTTCAGCGAACCGTAGATGTCGAGAACACTGTTCTGTACAGTTTCATCACCAATAGTGATGTCACCAGTAACACTATCAACAACAAATACGTCCTTCTCGTTTGCACTATCACAACCGCTGGTAACGATCAGTTTCTTGGAAACTTGATCCAACTGGGTCTGAACCTTGACAATCTCACCTTGATTGAAGTCGCCGTCATCGTTTGTATCTTCACGATCAACAATAACGTAATCATTAGTGGTTAGAGAACCACCAAACTGCGAGAGGTAGAAGTTGTCAACAGGACCAGTTGCATCAACTACTTGCGTTGTCCAAGTAGCATCGAAGGAGATATTTGCCTTCCAGAGGTTGGTTGCATCTAGGTGTGTGGATAGATAATCCTGAGCAGGAGATAGTTGTTGTAGCTTGTACTTGGTGAAAGAACCAAGTGGGTGACGCTTAACCTTAATGTAATAAGGAGCAGCACCTGCACCCGCTAGACCATCTTCAGTAATTCTGACGAGTTCAGGATAACGCTCAGTTGCACCAGATCCAGTAGGAACAGTATCGATTAGGATGTAATCGCCTGCTTGGAAGTATGGAGTTGGAGCATACTTCATTGGGAGGTAGAACTCATCACCAGTGATTGCTGGTAGATCAGAACCTTCAGCACCTGCTCCAGTCTTACTTTCTTGGAATGTTGCATCACCCCAAGTAGCAGCACCTGCGGTGTCAATTCTGTTGAAACCAGCAGCGAGTTCTGCAGTTGTTGGAGCGTTACCATCAGCAACAGTGATAACAGAAACGTTGATGATGTCAATGTTGCTGTTAAATGTATCCTGACCTAGAATACCGCTAGCGTGAGCGAAGTCGTCTGTACCTAGTTGTGCTCTTAGACCTTCAAAGGAGTAAGAAGCATTACCACCACAGAGTTTGATATCAGCATTGAAACGTGAATTAGCATCAACAATAAAGTTGTTTCTAACAGTTGTGCTACCACCCTGACCACCAATGGTGATTAGAGATGCGTTAGTAGCAAAGTTTAGTGTCTGTGTTTGAGTGGTGAAGAAGTTAACAACACCTGCTTCAGATCTCAGTGTGACGGTCTGAGTAGGATCAGTTGCGTCACCACCAATAGTCTTATTAGCACCGATTAGCATGTCACCAGCAACACTGAATTGCTTGGTTCCAACTAGAGTGTAAGAGTTAGAGGAGTTGTTGTTATATGCACCACCGATTTGGATCTTCGAGATCTTATTTTCACTATCATCAATGTCGCCAATGAAGATGTTAGAATGATCAGATGCATTACCCAGTCTGAAGTATGTATCTCCAGTTCTGTCATTGCCAATTCTGATGTCTTCTACATTACCAGCAAGGTTTAGTCTGCCCTCAAATGTAGTATCAGTTACGAGGTTGAATGTGCCAGAGGTCTGAGATGTTCTGATCTCAGCAATTACACCGTCATCACCATTGACTTCGATGTCATGCTCAAAGCGAGCATCATCAGTAAATCTAGATGTACCATCAACAACCAGTGCTCTATCAAGTTGAGAGTTGTCAACGTTAATACCAACACGACCACCGTTTGTAGTAGCAACTCTTAGAACTGCCTCATCATTAGGAGCAGCACTGTCACCACCAACTAGTAGAGCATTATCTACCGCAGTCTTATCACGATCAGCGAAGTTGGTGTGATCTAGGAAGTCAGCAGTTGTTCTACCACTGATGAATGCAGTACCAACAACATCTAGGTTTGCACGAGGATCTGTTTCAATGCTTGTCCATGCATTCTCAGCAGCAGAATGTGGAGCACGAGCAACAGTGTTGATGCCCAGTTTATAGTCACCGATAGTAGCAGTCTCGGTTCTAAGTGTTTCAGCGCCAATGACGCCTACTTCCTTCCAAGTAGAGTTAGAGAACTCAATCTTGGGTTCTACACCAGCAGCAGCGTTAGCAATAACGTCTGCCCAAGGCTTAACCTCAGTGCTTACAGCATCAATCAGTTGAACGTGTACGAAATCATTAGATCCAGCAAATGCATCTACACCACCTGGGTTGACAACGTACCACGTACCATTAACTACACTGTTTGGATAGTAATCACTAACTCTAATTTGAGATGCTAGTGTAATACCAAGACCATCATTTGTAGTGTTGTTAAACGTGATCTTAAAGATGTTAGATCCGTTGAATACGATATCATCTAGAGTTGCATCTGCAATCGTAGTATAACCATCTGCAAGTACCCAAGCAAAAGAACCAGTTAGATTGACTTCTTTACCCTTGATTAGAACATCACCAGGGGAAGGAACAACACCACCGTAAGTGATGTACTGATCTGCAAGAATTCTTGTACCGCCAGCAGAATATAGTGGAGACTGGTTAGGTGTTAGGTTAGAACCAAATGCACCAATAGCATGTGTGAGGAACTTATATCCTCTTGCTCTTGGGTATCTGATAGGAGTAATCTCGAAGACCGCTGCCTTAACTCTATTCTTACCAATCTTAATGTCACCAGCATTTGGTGGATTAAACTCAGTATTGTCTAGTCTCTCATCCTGTTCGATAACACCCAGATCGTTCTCTGTGCTCTTAACATAGGAGCGAATGATTAGAGGTTGATCAACCTGAGTGAAGTCACCGTCTTGTACAGCGATGACAACAGGAGATTCAAAGTTATTGACTAGTGTACCATCTCCACCAACAACTGTGATGTTCTGGTTGAACGTTACAGGTGTATCGAAGGTAGTAACGAGACCGCCAATTACATCATCCTCGTCTCCGTCATCATTGAGAGTTGCTCTGTCGATGAATGTCTCTTCACCAGTAATAGCGTTAATTCTTCTGTTACCAATGTAGAGGTCACCCTGAGAGTTAATACCCGTATAGAAGACGATACCACCATCTTGTTTCTTACTTTGAGCATAGAAGTCCTCATCGGGTGTTAGGACAATCTCCTGACGCGCTGGGAGACCTGTGGAGTAGTTACCAGGACCGAAACCAAGATATTCAAATGTGTGGTTACCAGCACGAGCGATAGATGGTCTACGGAGTTCAACATAGTAACGCTGATCCGAGAGAACTGTGCTATCACCAGCAATAGGAATGAGACGATCTTCAGAACCAGAGACTGCGTTACCATCTTTTGCTCTAATCTGATTATCACCAGTGTAGGTATTGAGGATAAACGCTGGGTTGCTGAGTAGATCTTCGACAAGTTCTCTGGTTACAGAGTTCTTATAGTCGTTAACGGTAACAAGACCGTGGATGTAGTTATCAGCAGCAGAGTATGCCTGTGGTGGGTCAATTAGGTTAGCATAGTAATCTTTCTCTGCCTGAGTTGTACCAGAGTTCTTGAACCAGAGAGGATCGTTTCTATAGTTGAGAGGATAGAGTTTACTGACTGGTTGAGAGAACTTAAACTTCTTGAAGTTATTGATAACACCAGCACCCGTTGGGAATGGCGAAATGTTACCACGGAGAGCAGTAACATAATAGATACCATCTTGCTGACCAGCAATTCTGCGCTGTAGTGTCTCATATCCAAAGATATAGAAGGTGTCTTCAATGACGCCTGCATCTTCAACAGAAGCAACGTAGTATTCGATACCTGCACTATCCTGAATACGATCACCAGGGGTGATAGTATAAACGTTAGCGCCGTTTTGCTTGTAATAATACTCAGGATAATTTTTTCTGATTAGTGTTTTCAGAGGTAGCGATTTGCCCATATCCTGGTCTTCCAGCATATCAGCAAATACATTGCCTTGCCTGAACGTAGTGGTTGTATACTCACTGTACTCAAGAATACCACCACGGATGTTCTTGATGATTAGATAGTGATCACCACCAACGTTGAAGTAACCATGGATGTTGCACTGACCCGAAGAATTACCACTAAATGTTGCAGCATTAGTATCTCCTGCACCATTTTGTGTCTTATTCGTGATGAAAGATCCACCTTGAGGAGCAGTGATCTTAACTGTAGTTAGGATCTCATTGCTTAGACCAGAGAAATTGATAGTATCAATAGTGTGGTCATAAACAGTCAGTTCTAGATACTTGATTGATGCATCTAGAGCATCCTCAACATAACGACCAGATTGAATTGTTGCCTGAACACCAGAGTTAAAGCGTGCATACGCTCTTCTGTCTGCAGCAAGATATGGATCATACTGAGCATCTAGACTGAGGTTTGCAGTCTGTGCATCTTCTTTGGTAACACCAATAAATTCACCTGCTTGAACTGGGTTCTCGAAACGAGCACCATATACAGATCCTGTTACAGGCTTGAGTAGGATCTTCTGAGGAACAAGTTTACGGGTGTCGTCAGTTCTTGTCTTAAGAACGAAACCATTG
>Ga0255776_10002810_pt1 | contig 19208 bp, 21 predicted proteins | sample 071ome_19_FD_179974 | JGI IMG/M metagenome (GOLD analysis project Ga0255776, IMG submission 179974) | Coastal salt marsh microbial communities from the Groves Creek Marsh, Skidaway Island, Georgia - 071413AT metaG (version 2) | ecosystem: Environmental > Aquatic > Marine > Intertidal zone >... | reverse complement strand
CATCGCCCGAGAACAAGCTTAGAAGGATAGACACATGGACTATCAGCTCCCCGAAGAATTGCGGATGCTGCAGGAAACGGTGCGGCGCTTCGTTGACCGCGAACTGATCCCCATCGAACAGGACAGCATGGACGGCCCCAAGCTGAAGCCGGAGGTTCAGAAATCGCTTGAGGAAAAGGCCAAGGCCATCGGTCTTTGGCTTTTCGATGTACCGGAGGAATACGGCGGTCAGGGCCTCGGTTTGCTGGCGCGATCCATCGTGTGGACCGAGCTGGCGCGGACCATCGCGCTGCCGACCCGCAACGTGAACATCTTCGGCCCGATCGTCAGCCCGATCCTGTATTACCTGAACGACGAGCAGAAGAAGCGGTATTTGTATCCTGTCCTCGAGGGCAAGCTGCGGCATTGCTTTGCCCAGACCGAACCCGAAGCCGGCGGCGATCCCGGCGGCATGCGGACCACCGCGGTGCGCGACGGCGATCATTACGTCATCAACGGCATGAAGCGATTCATCACAGGCGCCGCGGATGCCGATTTCGCCCAGGTCATCGCCGCTACCGACCGAGAAAAGGGATCGCGCGGCGGTATCTCCGCCTTCCTGGTCGATATGGACAGCCCCGGCGTCAAGCTGTTGCGGGCGCAGGAAACGATGATGAACGACCGCCCTTGGGAAATCGCCTTCGAGGACGTGCGCGTGCCGGCGGAGAACATGATCGGCGGCGAGGGCGACGGATTCAAGTTCGCCCAGAACTGGATCAGCGCCGGGCGTATCCGTCACGGCGCGCGCGGCATCGGCGTCATTGAACGCTGTCTCGAACTCGGGGCGTCCTATGCCAAACAGCGGGAAACCTTCGGCAAGAAGCTCGCCGAACGCCAGTCGGTGCAGTGGATGCTGGTCGATTCCTATGCCGATCTGCACATGCTGCGGCTGATGGTTCACACGGCGGCGGCCAAGCACGATGCCGGAGAGGACATCCGCTACGACGCCTACATGTGCAAGTATCTCGGGGATACCAAATCGTTCGAAGCGGCCGATCGCTGCATGCAAATTCACGGCGGGATGGGGCTGACGACCGATCTGCCGATCGAACGGATGTGGCGTGATCAACGCAGCTTCGTCATCACAGAAGGACCAACCGAAATCCTGAAAATGGCGCTTGCCCGGCACGTTTTGCGGCAGTACGGGGGTTGAATTTTCGAGAGTGTCTGTCGGAATTCATATCTGGCCCCCTCCCCCTCAAGGGGGAGGGGGCAGGGTCCAAGTTCCTGTCCTGTGACACTCACCCAATACAATCGACTAGCTTTCGTCATTAACGGCTTGGTGACACCCGCCTGTCATAAACCAAAGACAGCGAGCTAGCGCACCCTGCAGGGTGTCTTCGCGGGGACGTAAAACGGCGGCTCCCGAGGCCGCCGTTTTTTGCCGTCCGCGTTTTGACTCACCTTGGCCTTTCCGACATCATTCGACCGCGACACGACATAATCTGAGAAAACGACGCCTATAAAGGGAGAGAAAATGTTCGACCATTTCGAATGCGTGAAGGTGGATCTTCACGACGGCATCGCCTATGTGCGGATGAACCGGCCAGAAAAACGCAATGCCATGAATCCCCAGCTTCATGACGAGATGGAAGAGGCGTTGACGCACCTAGAAGTCGATCCCGACGCGAAGGTGGTCGTGATTTGCGGCGCCGGCGGCAATTTTTCCGCGGGGCAGGACCTGAAGATGTTCTTCCGCGAGAACGAAAAAAACCCGCTCGGCCGGAAGACATCCCAGCGCGCGGCCAATCGCTGGCGCTGGGAACTGCTTTACAATTACGACAAGCCGACCATCGCCATGGTCGAAGGATACTGCGTCGGCGGCGCCTTCATGCAGTTGCTGGCGACCGACTTCGCCATCGCGGCGGATGACGCGACGTTCTCTCTGTCAGAGGTCAACTGGGGCATTCTTCCCGGCGCGCTCGTCTCCAAGGTCGTGGCGGATTCGGTGCTGCCGCGCCACGCGCTTTATTACTGCTGCCTTGGCGATCCTTTCGACGGGCACGAGGCCGAACGGATCGGCATGATCAATTTCGCGGTCCCGGCGGCGGAACTGGAAGCAAAGGTCGAGGAACTTGCGCAGAAGCTGATGGCCAAGAGCCCGCGCGTGCTGCGTGCCACGAAACAGGCCGTGCGTAACGTCCGGACGATGGATTTCTGGCAGTCCTACGATTACCTCGCCGAGAAAGGCCAGGCGATCAAGGTCGGCGACCAGGAGGATTCCTACAACACCGGCCTGCGCCAGTTCCTGGACGAGAAGAGCTACAAGCCGACCTTCGAGCCGTTCAAGACCGGCACGCTGATCGAGAAGAAATAGGGGCGGGGCGGCGGCATCCCTGTCATCGTCATTCCCGCCTTCGAGGGAATGACGGAGGGCAGCGGCCCCGGTTACTGCACGCAGCCCCGCGTATCGATCGGCCAAACGTCGATTACCTCGTCGTCCTTAAGCACGATGTACTGATCGTACAGGTTGATCGTGGTGTCGCAGTGGCTGGGGGTCAGCAGCAGCTTGTCGCCGACATTGAGCGGCACCTCGCCGCCGTCTTCCATGCGCAGGATACCGTGCTCGTCGCCCCCGTATTCGAACACGCAGCCTTCGATTCCGACCACGGCCGGCGGGCCGTGGTCGTTGCTGGCGGATTTCAGCCCGGCATCGACGATGGCGCGGTCCGGCGCCGGCTTGCTGACCACGGCAGTCAGGATGTGGAGCGCGTTTTCAAAGGGCGGCGCGTTGGCACCCGGCCAGCCGATGCTGCCATAGCGTGAATCCATGAACACGTAGGATCCGGTCTGGATTTCGGTTAGCAGCCCTCGGTCCAGGTCGAACGGCGAGGAGCCGGTCCCGCCGCCCGTGCGGATACCGACTTGTAGCCCCGCCTTTTCCACCTCGGCGATCGTCGCGGCCAACAGGTCGAGGCCGGTTTCAGTCTGTGCGGCGCGTTCCGACGGATCGACGGTCATCTGGATCTTGCCCTGGTAGCCCTGCAGTCCGGCGAAGTTGAGACACTGGTGACCCGCGACGATCCGCGCCAGCCGCGCGGCTTCCGGTCCCGGCGGCACGCCGCATCTTCCCTGGCCGATATCGACCTCGATCAGTACGTCCAGCACGACGCCGCCAAGCTGCGCCATGCTGCCCAGCATGTTGATGTTGTCTTCGTTGTCGGCAACTACTGAAATCTGCGCCATGTTGCGGGCCGCCAGCAGGCGGCCGATCTTGCTTTCGCCGACGACCGGCGTGGTGATCAGAATGTTGTCGATGCCTTCGCTGGCCAGCACTTCGGCCTCGCCCAGCTTGGCACAGCATACGCCGACGGCTCCGGCGTCGATCTGCATCCGGGCGATCGCCGCGGATTTGTGGGTCTTGGCGTGGGGGCGGTAGGAAACGCCTGCCGCTTCGGTCATTTCCTTCATGCACGCGATGTTGCGGTCCAGCGCGTCGGCGTCGATCGTCAGGACGGGAGTGTCGAGCTCTTCAGTTTTCACGATGCGCTCCCCCGTTCGTATACAAGCTCGCCGCCGACGATTGTGGTCTCGGCGACGATGTCCTTGAGGGTTTCTTCGGCGCAGGTCAGCGGGTCGTCGGACAGCACGGCAATATCGGCGAGCTTGCCTTCCTCGATCGAACCCTTTTTGTCTTCCTCGAACGTCAGATAGGCGCCGCCCATGGTGCCGCAGCGCAGCGCATCTTCGCGGCTCAGCGCCTGATCGGGGGCGATGCGGTCCTCGGAAATCATGTTCCAGCGCGAGACAACATGCCAGATCGGATAGAACAGCGTGGTCGGCACGTTGTCGGTGGCAAGCCCGATATTCACGCCGGCATCCAGCAGGCTGCGTACCGGCGCGATGTCGTTCAGGCGCTCCGGGCCGAGCTCTTCGCGCAGGATGTGGCCGTGTTTGTAGATGTAGCGGTTGGTGTGGGTCGTCATGACGACGCCGAGATCCGCGGCCTTTTGAATCTGCTCCGCGTTCAGCACGTCCAGGTGCCCGATCACCCAGCGCCTGTCGGTGATGTCGACGGCGCGGTTGACCTCTTCGAACATGTCGAGGAAGCGCGGTCCGATCACGGCGAGACGGATGCCGTTGCGCGCCGCCTCGATCATGAATTCGACCATGCGGTTCTGCGGCACACCATTGTCGTAGTTGAACCCGGACCAGCCGGTATAGGGCGCGGCCGTGGCGCGGAAGATCGCGTCCGCGTCCATGCCGGTATCGGTGAACATGCCGCCGACCCGCAGCCAGTCGTCGCCGAGGCCGCGCTGGCCCAGCCACGACGTCCAGTTCTGCATCACGGTGGAATATTCGATGTCCTTCGTGCCGCCCCAGGCCGGGCTGTAGACCAGATGCGCGCGCACCGTGGCGTCGCCCGCGGCGTGGACGGCCTGGTACGTATTGATCAGTTCCTGCGCCGCGCCATGTTCTTCCAGGATACTGGTGGTGGCGGTCGAATTGTAGATCGTCATCGCCTTTTTCAGCCCGTCGATGCGGTCCGACTTTGTGAAACGCGGCGCCATGTGGAAATAGCCGAGCTCCGCCACCGGCATGAAATGCTGCTCGCGGATCAGCCCGGTCAGCTCGCCCGCGGAATCCTTTTCGAACTCGATGGTCGAAGTGGCTGGGTCCGTATTCTTCGAAATGCCGGCGAGTTCCAGCGCCCGGGTGTTGGCGACCGATTCCAGCGGCAGCTGGTGCCGCCAGAAGCCCCAGATCGGACGGATATAGACCGGATTGTCGGGCGCCGCCTCGTCCAGTTCCTGCCGGGTGGGAAACCGGTTCTCGGCCAGGCAGCCGGGCACGTTCCAGTAATAGGGCGGATCGCCGACCGGCATGGTCACGATCCACTCGCCGGGCGCGGCGTCCGCCGCCAGCGCGCGGATCCGGTCGAGCACGTCGCCGACGGTTTTGCAGCCTTCCAGCGACGGGAACACGTCCTTCAGCCCTTCGCGGTCCATATGGGCGTGACCGTCCATCAGGCCCGGGATGACGGCGCGGCCGCCGGCGTCGACGATGCGCGTGTCCGGCCCGGCCAGCGCCGACACTTCCGCCGCGCCGCCGACTGCGACGATGCGTTCGCCCCTGGAGGCAACGGCTTCGGCGATGGCGTTCGACGGATCGACCGTGATTACCTTGCCGTTGGTGACGATCAGGTCGGGGTGGAGATCAGTCATTTTTTGCTCCCGTTCCGGCCCGCTCCCCCTCCCGGCCACCCACGGGATCATCCTAATGGGTGGCCGGGAGGGGGAGCGGGCTGGCGCCGTTATAAAATAGGCTTCAACGCCCCACCGCCGAGGCCTCGCGCCGCGTGTCGGCCGCGCCGGTCAGCACGCCGTTGTCGAGAATCTCGATGGTCTTGGCGGAACCGAAATAGGACGCGCCGGAGCCGTGCTTCACCGCGTGGCCGCGGCGGCCGAGCTCGGCGGCGATGTCTTCCGAATAGCCGTCTTCCAGCATGAACGACCCGTCGAGGCCGACCGACCAGCGCGGGTATTCGATTGCCGTGGTCAGCTCCATGCCGCGATCGACCAGGTTTGTGAGCACCTGCACCATCGACAGCGTCTGGCCTGGGCCGCCCGGTGTGGTCATCAGGTATTTGGGCTTGCCGTCCTTCAGCACCATCACCGGGTTCAGCGTGTGCGACGGCCGCTTGCGCGGGGCGACGTTGCGCGGATCGGCGGGATCGACGCGGAAGCCGGTCATTCGGTTATTCATCAGGATACCGGTGCCGGGGTCCATGAAGGCGCTGCCGAACACGTGGAATACCGACTGCACCACCGACATGGCGTTGCCGTCGCCGTCGGCGATGACGATGCAGGACGTGCCGCCCTTATTCTCGAACGTGCTGGGATTGGTGCCGTTGACGACGCAGTCCTGCAGGTTCTTCGTGGTTTCCGCGCCCAGCAGCCGGTCGACCGGGATGTCGACGACACGCGGATCGGAAATATAGGGCTGGCCCAGCGTGAACGCGCCCTGCATGGCGCGGATCAGGTAGTCCAGCCGGTCGGTATCGTTATCGGCGATCTGTTCGGACGACAGTGCCGACAGCCCGTTGAGCTGCAGCAGCATCAGCATGCCGTAGGAATTGGGCGGCATCACCTGCACGGTGTGGCCGCGGTAATCGGTGCCCAGCGGCTCCACCCATTCGGGCTCGTAGCCGGCGAACTGGTCGGCGCCCAGTAGCCCGCCATTGGCCACGGCATAGTCGCCAATGGATTTTGCGATATCGCCTTCGTAATAGACGGCGCTCTTCTCCGCCGCGATTTTCCGCAGCGTCTCGGCCAGCGCCGGCTGGCGCAGGATGTCGCCGGCCTGCAGGCGGTTGCCCGCGTCGTCGAAATAGAGCGCGCGGCTGGCCGGATCGGCCATCACGTCGTCGCGGAACAGATCCAGCCCGGCGGTCAGAACCCGCGATGCCGGATGTCCTTCCGCCGCGTCGATGGCGTCCTCGAACAGCTCCGCCCAGGGCAGTTTGCCGTATTTCTCGTGCAGCCGTTCCCAGCCGCGCACCATGCCGGGCACGGAGACCGCGTTGGGCCCCCGGTCGGGGATGCCGTCCTTGTAGTATTCCGGCGTCGCCCCGTCCGGCGCGTGGCCGGTGGCGTTGAGCCCGATGGTCTTGCCTTCGGCCGCATCGTGATAAAGAAAGAACGCATCGCCGCCCAGCGACGTCGCCTGCTGCAGCACGACCGACAGCGTGGCGGAGGTCGCGATCATCGCGTCGACCAGCGATCCGCCCTTGTCCAGCGTCCGCAGCCCGGCGGTGGAGGCCAGCGAATGGCCGGACACCACCATCCCCCTGGTCCCGTATACGGGGGTGCGTGCCAGCCTTACGCCGGCAAAAACGTCGGTCGCCATGTGTTTTTCTCCCTGTTGGTCAGGGGAATGTCGGCAATGGGCGGCGGGGTGTCAATGCGGAGGTGGGAGATGTTCTGTCGTGTTTCAGTCAGAATCATTCGCTTGACGACCTAACTGGGTGGGCATAGCGTTTATGGGTGTCCCGGGGGCGCGTACCCGGAGGGTGCCAAACATAAAGAAGCCAAGCGACGTCGGCCCGGACGCGAACTCACCGGTTCCACGACGGTGCCGACCGAGACTTATTCTTTCAACACCAGACATTCTCCCAGCGGCCCCGGGGCCGCTTATTTTTTGAGCATTTCCTCGGAGGGAGATCCCCGCTTTCGCGGGGATGACGAGAAAAAATCAATTGGAACGTCATTCCCGCGAAGGCGGGAATCCTGAACCGGAAGTACCGCTTCACCCCGCTAGCCGGGTCTCCACCAGCTCCGCCCAGTAGCTCGCGCCCAGCGGCAGGACCTCGTCGTTGAAGTCGTAATTGGGGTTGTGGAGCATGCAGCCGCCTTCGCGGGGGCCGTTGCCGATCCACATATAGGCGCCGGGCTTTTCGTTCAGCATGAAGGCGAAATCCTCGGCGCCCATCATCGGGTCTTTATCCAGGAACACGCGCTCGTCGCCGGCGATCTTGCGGGCGACGGCGGCGGTGACGTCGGTTTCCGCCGCGTCGTTGATCGTCGGCGGATAGCGGCGCTCGTAATGGACGTCGGCTTTAACATCGAATGTCTTCGCGACGCCGTTGGCGATGCGGCGGATTTCGGCCTCCATGTGGTCCTGCACCTCTTCCTTGAAGGCGCGGGTGGTGCCGCGGATCACGGCCTCTTCGGGGATCACGTTCCAGGTATCGCCGCTGTGCATCTGCGTCACCGAGACCACGGCGGCGTCGAACGGGCTGACCGTGCGGCTGGCGATCGTCTGCAGCGCCGAGATCAGATGCGATCCGGCGACGATGGTGTCGCGGCCCAGATTGGGCAGCGCCGCATGGGTGCCGATGCCTTTCAGCGTGATCTCGAATATGTCGAACGAGGCCATGATGGGGCCGGGGCGGATGGCGAATTTGCCGACCGGGATACCCGGCATGTTGTGCATGCCGTAGACGCTCTCGACCGGGAATTTTTCAAACAGGCCGTCCTCGATCATCACGCGCCCGCCGCCCTCGTTTTCCTCGGCCGGCTGAAAGATGAAATGCACCGTGCCGGCGAAATTCTTCGTCTCCGCCAGGTATTTGGCCGCGCCCAGCAGCATGGTGGTGTGGCCGTCATGGCCGCAGGCATGCATCTTGCCGGGGTTCTGCGATTTGTAATCGACGTCGTTGGCTTCCTCGATATCCAGCGCGTCCATGTCGGCGCGGAGCCCGATGGCCGGCCCGTCGCCCCTGTCGCCCTTCAGCGTGCCGACCACGCCGGTGCCCGCCAGGCCGCGATGCACGTCGATGCCGAATTCGTGCAGCCGCAGCGCCACGTAATCCGACGTCTTGTGCTCCTCGAACGCGGTTTCGGGATGCTGATGGATATGCCGCCGCCACTCGGTCATTTCCGGGGTGAATTCGGCGATACGGTTGTTGATGGGCATGGTCGTGTCCTCCGGCGTCGTGCGGGAGTTATAGCATTTTTTGGGGAAGGGATAACTTGGCGGAGCGGGTTCTTCGGTTTCGTCCCCTCCCCCTCAAGGGGGAGGGGATTAGTATGGTGAAGTGAGTGAAACAGCCTAAACCCGCTCCGACAGCCAGATGGCGAGCCTGGAGCCTTTCTTGATGACGGCCGACAGCACTTCGTAGCCCGGGGCTTCCTCCGCCTCGTGGGCGAGCGCCGTGTCGCGGTGTTCCAGCTCGTCGGCGCGGAATTTCTCGATCGTATCGCGCAGTTCGGCCTCGTCGTCGCCCAGCATCGCGGCCTGGGCGGCATAGTGTTCGTCGATCGCTTCCTCGACCGCGACGGTGCAGGCCATGGCGGCGCGTTCGCCCATCAGGGCGGTCGCCGCGCCGAGCGCGAACCCGGCGGCGTGCCAGACCGGCATCAGGGCGGTGGGACGAACGCGCCGTTCGCCGATCAGCCGGTTGAATTTTTCGAGATGCTCGCGTTCCTGGTCCGCCATATGACGGATCGCGTCGGCCTTGTCGCTGTCGCCGAGAACCGCAAGCTGGCCCTCGTAGATGCGCACCGCGCCGTATTCCCCGGCATGATCGACGCGCACGATCCGTTCCAGCAGTTTGTCCGCCGGCAGGTCGCCGGGCAGGATGCCGTGTTCGGTCCGTTTTTTCCGCGCCGGGGTCTCATCGTTCATGCGGTTTTATCCTTTAGCTGCCGCCAGCCCGCAACGCTGCAAAACGCCGCAAGCACGATACAGGCCAGCGCGTTCCACGCGGCGATCGACAGGCCGAACAGCGACCAGGGTATCTCGTCGCAGCGCACCACCGGCGCGGCCAGCAGCAATTTGCGGAGCTCTTCCACCGACTGCGCGGCGTTCAGTCCGCTGTCGCCGGAACACGACGTCGGCCCAGCAATCCAGCGCTGTTCCACGCCCGTGTGATATAGGGCGATGGCGGCCCCGACGGCAAATGCGATGGCCGACAGCCAGGTCAAGAACAGGCGTTCGCGCGGGCCGCGGAACCACAGCAGCGCGCCCACGCCGATCACGATCACCGCGCCGTGCGGAAGCCGCTGCCACAGGCACAGCTTGCAGGGGGCAAGCCCCCCCAGATACTGCGATCCCAGCGCCGCCAGCAGCGCGATTGCCGACGCCGCCATGGCCCACAGCGTCGCGTCGCGGTCCTGGATGGTGATGCCGGCAATTCTCATGCGGTTTCCGATACAAGCTTCAGTGCATGAATTTAAGGAGCACGAACCCGCCGATCAGAAGTACGCAGAACAGCGTGAACATCAGACCGAGACGCTTTTCGATGAATTCGCGGATCGGCTGGCCGATATAATAGAGCAGGGTTGCGACCACGAAAAACCGCAGACCCCGCGCCAGCACGGATGCAATGGTGAACGTGCCCAGATCGAGCTGGGTGACGCCGCTGGCGATGGTGATGACCTTGTAGGGAAAGGGCGTGACGCCGGCCATGAAGACGATCCAGCCGCCGTATTCGTTGTACTGCGCGGTGAAGTCGGCGAACTTGGCGCCGTAACCGTAGAAATCGAGGATCGGGCGCCCGACGCCCTCGTAAAGCCCGGCGCCGATGGCGTAGCCCAGCATGCCGCCCAGGACGGATGCGATGGTGCAGATCGCGGCGTAGCGCCAGGCGCTGTTGCGGGCGGCCAGGATCATCGGGATCAGCAGCACGTCCGGCGGTATCGGAAAGACGGAACTTTCGACGAAGGCGACCGCCGCCAGCACCCATACCGCGTTCTTGCGGGAGGCGAGGTCCATGGTCCAGTCGTAGAGGCGGCGTATCACGATACACGTCCTATTTATTGTGGGGCGGGGTGTAGCAGGGGTGTCCGGCAGCGGCAAGGTTACGGTTCACGCCATCGGTTTCGCATAAATCCGAATCCCTCTAGTCTGGCGGGATGAACACGCAACCTGCACCGATCAGCCCGCCGGATGCGGCGTCGGCGATTGCCGCCGCCCGCGCACTCGCTCCTGTCCTGCGCGAGCGCGCCGTCGAAACCGACGCGCTGCGCCGACTGCCGGACGAGAACGTCGCCGACATGAAGGCCGCCGGACTGTTCAGGGTGATCCAGCCGGCCCGCTGCGGCGGCTGGCAGATGGATTTCCACGCCCATCTCGACGTCGTGGCGGAAATTGCCGCCGGCTGCGGTGCGTCCGGCTGGTGCCTTGGGGGTGCTGCAGATTCATTCCTGGGTGGCGGGCCTGATGAGCGAGCAGGCCCAGGATGATCTTTACGCCGCGGATCCCGACGCGCTGATCGTCGCCGTGCTGAATGCGCGGGGCGAAGCGCATCCGGCGGGCGGCGGATACCGGGTCAGCGGGTTCTGGCCATTCGGCTCCGGCTCGCAGGTTTCCGACTGGGCGATCCTCGGTGCGCGGGTGCAGGATTCCGGCGGCAAGGTCGTCGACGAGGGATGTTTTGTGATCCCTACGTCGGAAATCGAGATCAAAGACGACTGGCATGTCGCTGGCCTGCGCGGCACTGGCAGCTGTAGCCTGATGGCGACGGACGCAGAGGTGCCGGTGCACCGGTTCATTTCCTTCGTCGACGGCCGTGCCGGCAGGACGCCGGGCGCACACCTGCATGACGGCACGCTGTTCAGGGCGCCGCTGGCGCCGCCTTTGGCCATTGTATTGTGCGGTCCAGCGGTCGGCGTTGCCGAGGGTGCGATAAACGATTTCGTCGGTTACGTGCCCGGTCGGGCCAACCCGCATCTGCGCGGCGCGGCCCAGATCGACTCGCCGCTGACCCATCAGACGGTGGCGGAAGCGAAGGCAACCGTCGATGCGGCTCGGATGCTGCTGCACCGGGCGGCAGGCGACATCTACGACGCGGCGGACTGGGGTGGCGATATGACGGTGGAGGTCCGCGCGCGGATTCGAATGGACAGCGCCTATGCCGTCAGGCTTTGCATGAATGCTGGCGAGGCGATGTTCCTGGTCAGCGGCGGGTCCGGACTGGCCGAGACCAATCCGGTCCAGCGGGCGTGGCGCGATCTCCACGCCATCAACCAGCATGCGCTCCTGCAGCTGTCGACTAACGCTGAAATCTACGGCCGGACGATTCTCGGTCTCGAGCCGGGGTCGGATATTCTCTGACGTAATCCGGTTTGGCCGGGATGGTGGGAACGGATTTCGGTCTCTGTCTCCGCCGAGGCGAAGAAGGTATCCGACTCAGCCCTCCATCCAGTGCGCGAACAGTCCTGTGAGTATCAGGACGACCACCAGCACGCCCATTGCCGGCCAGCTCGCCCGGCGGCCGCGTTCGCGGACGATGATCCGGATCATGTAGACCGTGCTGACCAGCACCCACATCGCGGCGCCGCCCAGCGCGACCAGGACATAGGTCAGCCCGTCCCATCCCTTCGCGTTTTCGCCCAGCGCGACCAGGATCGCGAAAAGGGCGCAGAAACCGATGGTGGCCCAGAGTTGCCGGACCAGATAGCGGGGTATGCGTTGAGCCATGGCCTAGCCGTTGCCTCCGCCATTGCCGCGCCACTCTCCATTGCCGGTCGCCTCGAACCAACCGATTCCGAAAACTGCCGGCGGGTTTTTTTCCGGCGCGGCCAACCATTTAACGAGAGGATCTGGAACCTTCCGAAAGTGGGTGGTAGTGCTGTGATTTCTATGCGGCCATGCCGCGCCGGGGGGCGGCCCGGACATGGCCAGGGAGAAGCATTCGCGGTGCGCGGGATACAGCGCGGTCCCCGGGGAGGTGGTATGACTGTCTCTCTGTAACACTTGGAAATCGGCTCTTTTCCGTTCAGTAGTGCTGGTATAGCCGGCCATATTTTTGACGGGTATGCCCGGTATCGTGTGGCCCGGACCCGAACCGGCCAGGTGCCTGCATCGCTCCCAGGGGCGCTGTGTCTTTCTGCACGCGGCCGCGTTTCGAGACCGGCCTCTCGCAGGTGACGCCTGCCCGGGAACAGATGACGCCGGGGACGACCGGCACCGGCAGGGTGCTGTACATGATATCTGCCCGCCTCGTGGGTGTTTGTTCAGACAGTCCGAAGAATATGGGATGCCTGTGCCCCGCGCCAGCACACTGTGGAAGACGCTTATTGCCGAGAGGACTACTTGACCCCCCGGCCCGCGCCAGGGTAAAGCCAGTCCCGCTGCGGGCGTGGCGGAATTGGTAGACGCAGTGGATTCAAAATCCACCGGTGGCAACACCTTGGGAGTTCGAGTCTCCCCGCCCGTACCATCTCCCGGATCAAACAGGCCTTGCGGCGTCAGACCGCCGCCGCTTCCTCCGCCGCGTTTGCCGCTTTGACGCTGTCGCGGGCGCAGCAGAGTTCGTAATAGGCCTTCACGTTCGGGTGCGCCGCGAGATCGTATTTCGCGGGCTTGGTCCAGTTAAGGATGGCGGTTGCGTAGCAGTCGACGATCGAGAATTCGTCGCCCATCAGATACTTTTTTCCCTCCAGCGCGTCATTGAGGAAATCCAGACGGGTTTCCAGACGCGATCGTGCGACCGGGCGGTATTCGTCCGGCACGTAGGGCAGGAACAGCGCCGGCAGGTTCTTGTGCAGCTCCGTGCCGATGAAGCTCAACCAGTCCTGCGCGACGTAGCGTTCGGACGTGCCCGCAGCCGGAATGAGGCCCTTTTCAGGATGACGGTCGGCCAAGTATTGCAGGATCACGCCGCATTCGCTGATGCCCGTGCCGTCGTCGGCCTCCACGAACGGAACATAGCCTTTCGGGTTTTTCGCGCGGAAATCGCTGCCGTCCGACAGCTTCTTTTCCATCAGATTGACTGGCACCAGTTCCGGTTCGATGCCGAGTTCGCGCATCGCCATGTGCGGGCCGAACGAACACGTGCCCTTGGTGTAATATAGCTTCATCGATTTGCCTCCGTTGGGAATTCGGCTTGTTGTCCGGCCGGATATTGCGCCGCGACCTGCGGCCGGTCTAGCCGGACCCGTTCAGGTTTGCATGATTGCGACTAGCTGAAGCAGTCGCCGCCGTTTACCGCCACGTATTGTCCGGTCATGAAGTCGCTTTCCGGCGACGACAGGAACACGCAGGCCCCGGTCAGGTCTTCCGGCACCTGTTCGCGCTGCAGTGCGCGGGAGTCGATCACGCGGTTCTTGTCCGCATCGCCTTCCGGCCCCCAGTCGAGTACCGCTTCGCTCATCGTCAAGCCAGGCGCCAGGGTGTTGATGCAGATATTGTCAGCGCCGAGTTCATTGGCGAGGCACCGGGTCATCGCCCAGACGCCGCCCTTAGACGTCACGTAGTGCGCCATGAAGGGCACGCCCTTGAGGACCGTGTCTGATCCGACATTGACGATCTTGCCGTATTTCTGCGGCCGAAAGACCTTCACGGCGGCCCGGCACATCAGCAGCATGCCGCGCACGTTGACCGACTGAACCTTGTCCCACAGCTCGATATCGATCTTGTCGAAGGGCTGCGGCTGCAACGTCCCGAACATGGCGGCGTTGTTGATCAGGATATGAAGGCCGCCGAATTTCCCGGCGACATCGTCCACCAGTTTCAGGGTCGCCGCTTCGTCGCTGATATCGCAGCCGAACGCAGCCACCTCGGACCCCCCGACCTCGGATGAAATCCGGTCGGCGGTTTCCGCGCCGTCCAGAACGTCGACGATCGCGACCTTCGCGCCTTCTTCTGCCAGCGCTTTCGCATAGGCCGCGCCGATTCCCTGCGCCGCGCCGGTAACGATGGCGACCTTTCCGTCAAGCTTTCCCATTAGATCCTCCCTTGCGTTTGTTTGATGCGCCACACATGACATGCTTTGCGGCGCGTCGCAAACCCCCGTAGATTGCCTGCAACATGGGCCGCCGGGCCGGATATAGAGAGGTTCCCGATGAGACTGCTGACATTCCTGCTCGTTCTGCTGACGGCGTTCCCGGCAGCCGCCAACCTAGACCCGTCGAAGGATGCCGTCGTCCTCACGATCACCGGGAACATCGCCTACGCGAACCGCGATGCTTTCCGAAAATCGCGCGACAGCTTTATCGCCTATCACGAACGGAAGTTCGACAGGGCCGCCGCATTCGACCGCGCCATGCTGGAGGATTGGGGGCTGCAACGCGCGTGGATCACCTATGCGGATTGGCCGGGGCCTGTCACCTTCGAAGGGCCGTGCCTCGCCGATCTACTGAAGGCCGTCGGCTGGTCCGGCACGAAGATCACGACGTTGGCGCTGGACGGCTTCGGCACCGCGATCGAAAAGAAGGACCTCGACGCCCGTAACTGGATCCTGGCGACCCTAGGCAACGGTAGGCCTTTCGGGATCGGTCAGCGCCGCCCGCTGTGGCTGGTGTTCGATCCGCCCGGGGCCCGGCCGGCCACGGCGGAAGAAGAGGGAAAATGGCCGTGGGCGATTTTCCTGATCCACGCGGAGTAACCAGCGCCATGATCGACCCCAAGCTCTTCAGATTCGACACCCTCGGTCTTCATGCCGGACAGCAGCCCGACCCCGCCACCGGCGCGCGGGCGCAGCCGATCTACCAGACCACCTCCTATGTCTTTCAGGACACCGACCATGCGGCGGCGCTGTTCAACCTGGAGCGCGCCGGCCACATCTATTCGCGGATTTCCAACCCGACCGTGGCCGTGCTGGAGGAACGTATCGCGGCGCTGGAAGGCGGGCTGGGGGCGGTGGCGACGGCGTCCGGGCAGGCGGCCCTGCACCTGGCGATCGTTACCCTGATGGGGCAGGGCGGGCATATCGTGTCGTCCGCGTCCATCTATGGCGGCAGCCACAACATGTTCTATCACACGCTGCCGCGCTTCGGGATCACGGCCACCTTCGTCGATCCGCGCGATCCGGATGCCTTCGCCGCGGCGATCACGCCGGACACGCGGCTGGTCTTCGGCGAAACGCTCGGTAATCCCGGGCTGGAGGTCATGGATTTGCCGCGCATCGTGGAGATCGCCCACGATGCCGGGGTTCCACTGATGATCGACAACACCTTCGCCACGCCCTACCTCTGTCAGCCCTTCGAATACGGGGTGGATATCGTCATGCATTCGGCAACCAAGTTTCTCGGCGGTCACGGGACGTCAATCGCAGGCGTCCTCGTCGATTCAGGGAATTTCGACTGGGAAGCGTCCGGAAAGTTCCCGACCCTGACCGAACCCTACGAAGGCTATCACGGGCTCGATTTCGCGGAGGAGTTCGGCCCCGCCGCCTTCATCATGCGGGCGCGGGCGGAGGGCCTGCGCGATTTCGGCGCGACGCTCAGCCCGACCAACGCGTTCAATATCCTGCAGGGAGTCGAAACCCTGCATGTGCGCATGGAGCGCCATGTCGCCAATGCGCGGAAGGTGGTCGATTTTCTCGGCGGGCATGACGCCGTGGACTGGGTCACCTGGCCGGAACGGGGCGATCATCCGGACAAGGCGCTTGCGGCGAAACTGTTGCCGAGAGGGCCGGGCGCGATCTTTTCCTTCGGCATCAAGGGCGGGCGCGAGGCGGGGCGCGTGTTCATCGAACGGTTGGGGCTGTTTTCGCATCTCGCCAATGTCGGCGACGCCAAGTCGCTGGTGATTCACCCGGCGTCGACCACGCATCAGCAGATGGATGCTGTGGCATTGAAAGCGGCCGGAATCGGCGAGGAACTTGTGCGCCTGTCGGTCGGGCTGGAAGATCCGGACGACTTGATCGCCGATCTCGATCAGGCGCTGGGTGCCGCCCTGCGGGCGACCAGAAAGAAGGCGTCCGAATAATGGAGCTGACGGTCGAAGGCAAATCCGTCTTCGCGGCCACGGGCGGCAAGCCGTTCGACGCGTCTCTGCCCGCGGTGATCTTCATTCACGGCGCCGGGATGGACCACACCATCTGGGCGCTGCAGACCCGCTGGTTTGCCTGGCACGGTTACGGCGTGCTGGCGATCGATCTGCCAGGGCACGGCAAATCCGACGGTCCGGCGCTGGAGAGCATCGACGACATGGCCGACTGGCTGGGGCGTCTGATCGGCAGCTGCGGTGCGGAGAAAATATCTCTGGTCGGTCATTCGATGGGATCCCTGATCGCGCTCGCCACGGCGGCCAAGGCGGGAGACAGGCTTTCCTCACTGGCATTGCTCGGTGTCGGCGCCGAGATGCCGGTGCATCCCGATCTTCTGGCGGCTGCGAAATCGAACGATCCCGCAGCGTGGGACCTGATTGTTTCTTGGGGATTCGGTAGGCCCGCCCATTTTGGTCTCAACAAGGCGCCGGGGATGTGGATGCATGGTGGCGGGCGGTCGCTGCTGGCGCGTGCGCCGGCCGATGTGCTCGGCATCGATATGGCGGCCTGCGATGTCTATAAGGGCGCGCCGGACGCGGCAGCACGGGTTGCGTGCCCCACCGTGATTATCGCCGGTGACCGGGACATGATGACCCCGGTCAAAGCCGCGATGCCGCTGGCCGAAGCGATACCGGACTCAAAGATCGTGGTCCTGAAAGGGTGCGGTCACATCATGATGGTCGAGCGCCCGGACGACTCCCTCGATGCGCTGATCGACAATTTGTGAGGATGATATGAAAGTCTACCTGATCCACCACGCCACCGCGTTCAGTCTTGAAGAAGATCCCGAACGCCACCTGACCGAACTGGGTCGCGCACAGGCCGACCGGCTCGGCGCGCGCTTCGCCGCCGCAGGCGTCGATCCGGCGCGTATCCTGCACAGCGACAAGCAGTGGGTGAAGGAAACCGCCCAGCGGATCGCCGCCGCGATGGACCTGTCGGACCGGACGGCCGTCGCCGGGTACGAAATCAACACCGGCGACGATCTCGCCCCGTTTCTCGCCGATATCAAGGCCGGCGACGGCGACTTGATGATGGTCGGCCATGTCGAATTTCTGCGACGCGCTGCCGCGAAACTTGTAACCGGCGACGAGAGTGCGCAGGTAATCGCCTTCAAGCCCGATTTCGGCACAGCCTTCTGTCTGGAGGACGAAGAGGGCGACTGGATCGTCCGGTTCGGCTGGCGCCAGGAGTATCTGGCCGACTGAACGTTCAAGTCACCCGTGAGGTGCTGTCGTATTTTCGTTACACTGCTCGTCTCGAGACACCGCCAGATGGTTTCTCGACAGTCGACGCGGAACGCCGTCTCGCCGAGTTCGGCGAGAATGTCTTAAAAGTCCGTAAAAACACGCCCGAAATCGTCAAATTTCTGGAGGAATTTACGAATTTCTTCAACACCCAACCCATCGTGGGCGGTTGCCTTCCCCTGCTCTCCGATTATCTCGAACCCGACAGCGGTAATCTCTATATCACTTGTGGCGTGTTCGGTGTGATGTTTCTCAATTCTTCCTTCGCCTACCTGCAGGAACACAAGAGCGAAAAGATCATGGAAAGCTTCCAACGGATGCTGCCGCCGACGGTGCGTGTGTTGTGGGACCGAGAACGCGCGCAGGTCGCAGCGGAAGACCTCGTGCCTGGCGACAGATTAAACAACGCCCCGGCCCTGAAGAACGCAGATATGGGCGTAGCAATGGGCCTGAATGACACCGATGTCGCGAAGGAAACGATCGACATGGTCCTGAAGGGCGAAAATTTCGTCACCATCGTTGGCGTCGTTGAAGAGCGGCGGACGATCTTCGACACCAACAAGAAATTCATCGTCTGTACCTTGATCGAGGTCTGGCGCCGTGTGTCAGTTTTGTGAAATTGTGACCAATGAAATTATGTGACGGCCACGCTCTGCTGTGCAAAGTCGAGTCTTTCAAACATCTCCCAGCCCGGCCAACAGGGCCGACAGTGTGACTACCGATATGAGCGTCGTAATCACGATTCCAGCAGATGCCCGCTGCACGTAAACGCCGTTCTGCTGCGCGGTCACGAACACCAGCGCGCCGGTTGGGAGGGCGGCTAACAGCACGGCGCTGACGGCCCAGAAGGGGTCGATGTCGAAAACGTGGAACGCCAGCCACCAGGTCAGCGCCGGCTGGCCGATCAGTTTGAAGAACGTGATCCAGCCGATCTCGGCCAGCCCTGCCGTCACCCGTTGGCCAACCAGGAACAGGCCGAGGGCGAAGAGCGCGCCGGGGGCTGCGGCATCGCCCAGTATCCGGCACAGGTTTTCCAGCGGCACTGGGATCGTTATCCCCGCCACGCTGATCGCGATGCCGAACACCGGCGCGACAACCAGCGGATTTTTGACAAGCGCGCCAAGGATCGTGGCCGCGATTTCGACGGCACCGCGCCGGTCTGCCTCGTCCTTCACCGCGGCGACCCAGGCCGTCATTGCGCCGTAGAAGAACATGTTCAGCACCGTCGCCGTCACCGCCGGCAGTACACGATCCTCGCCGAATGCTGCGATGAAAAGCGGGATGCCCATATACCCGGTGTTCGAAAACAGCGCGGTCATCGCGTGCAGGCCGGTCGACGCACCGCGATTGCCGAACAGAAACCGGCTGCCGAACACGACGACCACGCCGGTGCCGATGATTCCCAGCGAGACGGTCAGGATGAAATCGGTGTGCAGGATTTTGTTCACCGGCGTCTGCGCCATGCCGATGAAGATCAGCGGCGGCAGGGCGAACCAGTATACGAACGCGTTCAGCGCTTCCGAACTGGTTGCGCCCAGCAGCTTCACCCTTCCTGCGAGATACCCGCAGAGGATGATCCCGAAGACGGGAAGGGCGACGTTGAGGACGGCTTGCACGGCAGGTGGCTTCCGGGGAAGATGACGATACGACGGGGGAGACCTACCGCATGCCGGAAACCGGCGTCAAAACATTCGACAATTTCG
>Ga0255776_10002808_pt1 | contig 19218 bp, 18 predicted proteins | sample 071ome_19_FD_179974 | JGI IMG/M metagenome (GOLD analysis project Ga0255776, IMG submission 179974) | Coastal salt marsh microbial communities from the Groves Creek Marsh, Skidaway Island, Georgia - 071413AT metaG (version 2) | ecosystem: Environmental > Aquatic > Marine > Intertidal zone >... | reverse complement strand
TATAGAGTTCGTTAAGAATACCTTTCCAAAAGAACTTAGGCTTGATGGATTGAAAGTTGTTATAGATTGTGCGAACGGGGCAGCCTATAAAGCTGCTCCGCAAGTTTTATGGGAACTCGGTGCAGAAATAATCCCCATCGGTAATTTGCCCGATGGATTCAATATAAATTTGGGGTGTGGGAGTACTAACACTTCGTTAATGCAAAAAACCGTTGTTGAGTCAGGGGCGGATCTAGGTATTTCGCTGGATGGCGATGCAGACAGGGTTTTATTATCAGATGAGAAAGGTAATCTTGTTGATGGAGATCAGATAATCGGAGTAATTGCTCAGTCTTTGCTGGAGGATGATCAATTGCGGGGTGGTGGTGTGGTTGCCACCTTGATGTCAAATTTTGGCTTAGAGAGCTATATCAAAGGATTGGGTCTTAAATTTATCCGAACCGACATAGGTGATCGTTATGTAATCCAAGCAATGTTGCGCGATGGCATGAACTTAGGAGGTGAGCAATCTGGGCACATAATTTTGAGTGATTACAATTCGACCGGAGATGGACTGGTCGCTAGTCTCAGAGTATTGTCAACTTTGTTGAAAGCTAAAACGCCAGCTAGCCAATTGTGTTCTAAGTTTGAGGCCTGTCCACAAAAGCTCGAAAATATTCCCTTCTATGGCGAAAACCCACTCAAGGATACGGCACTTCAAGAAAAAATATTGAAGCAAAAAGAACGACTTTCTGGCAGCGGGCGTTTGCTTATTAGAGAGTCTGGAACTGAACGTATAATAAGAATTATGTGTGAAAGTGATAATCCCGAGTTGTTGGATGAGGTGATGGACGAATTAGTCGACGTTATCAGTGGCGCGACGGGGTAACTATCTAACTGGTTTGATACTTAAATTGCTAAGTTATTTCGAGGAGGGTCTGTGGTTGGACGTGTTTTAATAGTAGCCGGTTCTGACTCGGGGGGAGGAGCTGGCATCCAAGCTGATATTAAAGCTGTAAGTGCATTAGACTGTTTTGCTGCTACGGCGATAACCGCGCTTACTGCTCAAAATACTCTGGGGGTCCATGATGTTTATCCAGTCCACGCGGAATTTATTGATAAACAAATAAACGTAGTGATGACAGATATTGGTGCCGATTGCATTAAGACAGGGATGTTGCATGATGCGGAAACAATCAAGTGCGTAGTTCGCGCTATTGACAGGGATGGGGCGGGGATACCATTGGTAGCTGATCCAGTAATGGTTGCCAAAGGTGGCGCGAGGCTCCTCCTAGAAGATGCGGTGGTCGCTCTCAACGAATATTTGATTCCGAGGGCAACTCTGCTGACCCCCAATATTCCTGAGGCGGAGGCGCTCACGGGTATTAAGGCCTTAGATGAGTCAGCGTTGAGTCATATTGGAGAGACTTTATTAGAGAAAGGAGCACAATCCGTCCTGCTCAAAGGCGGACATTTAAACGGATCAACTATTGTCGATAGGCTCTTTAGTTCATCTGGAGTAGAACTTTTTGAGAATCCACGAATATACACCAAACACACTCACGGAACTGGGTGTACTCTTGCTTCTGCGGCAGCAGCAGGCATTTCTGATGGTTTGAGTATTTCAGAAGCTGTTAATAGGGCTGAGATTTATTTGCATAAAGCTATTTCAGGAGCTCCAGGCTTTGGATTAGGTCACGGACCAATCGATCATACACATACGGTGCGGAATTAGTTTGCCTATTCCTCTTTCATACCGTTAGGGCTTTTGACCCGATTAAGAAATTTCCTATGATCAACCGTGTTTATTATGCCTAAAAGGACCTTCTTGTACCCTTCAACCGCATCGGCTCCGGCTTCCCTGTATGCCCTAGCTACTCTTTCGCGTTGATTTAAGGTCAAACGCCTCTCTAGTTCTTCCCCCTTGATGGTAAGAGATAAGAGTCTTTTCCTCCGATCCTGTACTCCTGATTTTTGAGTTATGAAGCCCTCTTGTATGAGTTTGCTCAGGACCCGAGATAAACTTTGCTTGGTAATTCTTAAGATGGACAATAATTCAGATACATTAATTCCTGGGTTGCGACCCACGAAGTAGATGACCCTATGGTGAGCTCGACCGAGACCGTATTGCGATAAGATTGCATCGGGTTCGGAGGTGAAGTCACGGTATGCGTAAAAGATGAGCTCTATTCCCTGACGCAATTCATCATCGCGAAGAAATAGTGGATTCGCCCCGCCCTTTATGTCAGTCATATTGACATATTTGCAGTGCAATGCTAGCGAAGGCAACAGTTTTTTTACCAGGCGGCACTTTTTTCTAGGCTTTTCTGTGGAGGCATCAGGTAGATGTTAAATTTCGATGATCAGGATGGTCAAATTTGGTATGACGGGGAATTGATCCCTTGGCGCAGTGCCAATTTACATGTTCTCACACACGGGCTCCACTATGGTAGTTGCGTCTTTGAAGGAGAAAGAGTTTATAACGACAGGGTCTTCAAGCTGCTGGAGCATACGGAAAGGCTACTACAATCTGCCAATTACCTAGGTTTTGAAATTCCTTGGTCCCTTCAAGAGGTTGCGGATTTCACTATCCAAACAGTAAAAGCCCAGGGCTATTCAGATGCATATGTACGCCCTGTAGCTTGGAGAGGCAGTGAAATGATGGGAGTTTCTGCCCAAGACTCAAAAATTCATTTGGCTATCGCAGTTTGGGAATGGCCGTCCTATTTTTCCCCCGAAGCTCGAATGAAGGGTATCAGACTAGACTGGTCTAAATGGAAACGTCCCTCGCCTGAAAGTGCCCCAGTCCATGCTAAAGCGGCTGGATTATACATGATCTGTACATTGTCAAAACATGAAGCAGAGTCTAAAGGCTATGACGATGCGCTTATGCTGGATTGGAGAGGCCAAGTAGCGGAGACAACAGGCGCTAATATTTTTCTAGTTATGGATGGCGCTCTTCATACCCCTAAACCAGATTGTTTTTTGGATGGGATCACCCGCCGCTCTGTGATTGAGTTGGCTAAAAACAGAGGTTATGAAATAATAGAGCGGTCAATCATGCCGGAGGAGCTTGCGAAAGCAGACGAAATTTTTGTTACCGGAACTGCTGCCGAAGTTACTCCTGTTGGTTGCATAGGTAATCAAGACTTTATTGTGGGTCCGGTAACCAAAGAACTATTAGAAGATTATGACCGGCTTGTGAGATCAGCTATTTCTTAGAAGTTGTTATAAGTTATTATTTTAGCCAGCGTTCTGAAGCTCTGTCATCTTCGGCTTTTGACTCTACCCAGTGGCTTCCAGCAGGTGTATCTTCCTTTTTCCAAAATGGAGCACCGGTCTTTAATCGGTCGATTAAGAACTGGCAGCTTTGAAGGGCGTCTTCACGATGTGCTGATGCTGTAACTACGAGCACGATTTGTTCACCCGGGGCCAATTCTCCGTATCTATGGATTACCAATACATCCTCTAACCGCCAACGCGTTCGTGCCTCTGATTCTAAACCAAAAAGAATTTTCTCGGTCATGCCGGGATAGTGTTCTAAGGTCATCGCAGTAATCTGTGACTCTTCATTGGCCCCCCTTACCAAGCCAATAAAGCTTGCAACCCCTCCTACTTCGACATTTTTTGCGCTTATCCCCCTTATTTCTTGGCCAGCATCGAAATCTTCTTTCTGAACTCGGATCAAAAGACTAACCCCCAGTCATTGGGGGGAAGAGTGCGACTTCTTTTGATCCGTTCAAGGGGGTCGCCATGTCAGCCATTTCTTGATCTACTGCGACGCGAATAGCCTTTATATTCTCAAAAGCCGCCCGATAACCATCCCCTTGGCCCCTTAAAAATTCAATCAAATCTTCAACATTCTCGACGTCGGGAGGTAAACTGATTTCCTCCGTTCCCAGTCCAATATTAGTTCGAACCCAACCAAAATAAAGGATACGCATTAGCTCATCTCAGAAAAGGGTATAAAATTCAAGATGGTCCCGGCCTTTATATCTGTCAACTCTTCCGGTAACTCCAAAAGGCCGGACGTGTTTGCCATGGATGAGAGTACACCTGCCCCATCCTTGTGATATTTTTCTGCTCCTAATTGACCATCGGTGCCGGACGTAATCGATGCCCGTATCCACTCTTTCCGCCCAGCTTTCTTATTGTATGAAAAAAGTGCGGGAACCCTGAAAGTTAAGGGCGCCGTATCAGCGCAGCCGGCTAATGTCAAAAGCGCAGGTCTGGCAAATATCATAAATGTTACAATCGCTGCGACGGGATTACCTGGCAATCCTATAAACGGTTTCTTGCCAACTTGACCTAAAGCCAGAGGCCGACCAGGTCTGATGGCTAACCGCCAAAAATAGAGATTTCCAAGCGCTTGAACGGCAGAACGCACGTGATCCTCTTCTCCCATCGAAATACCTGCAGAGGTAATTATGACATCAAAATTAGGTTCAGCATTAGCAAGTGCTTTCTCAAGAATTTTTGGGCAATCCGGAACTATCCCTAAGTCACCGACTGTGCAACCCAGGCCTGTTAAAAGTGCTGAGATTGCATATCGATTGGAATCATAGATACATCCGCTATCGAGTGTATCTCCGATATCACGAACCTCGTCACCGGTAGAAAATATTGCAACACGCAATCTCTCAAACACATTCAATTCTGACTTTGAAATGGATGCAGCATGCCCAATATGTTGCGCTTTAATTCTTTGACCAGATCGAAGTATTACAGCGCCCTTGCACACGTCTTCTCCCGCTCGCCGACAGTTTATACCTCTCCTGATCCCCTTTGGCAGAAATACCTGGTGCCCATCATATCGACAATCCTCTTGCATTATGACCGTATCATGACCAACCGGCATTGGGGCCCCGGTGAAGATTTGCCAGGCCTCATCTTGCAATGCCGCCCTAGAAGCCGGATGGCCGGCAGCAATTCTACCTGCCACTGGGAGTGCACTGTCTTTATCTGGATTTAAACCGTCAAAACTTACCGTATAGCCGTCAACTGCCGCATTGTCATATGGTGGAACTTCCCTGGACGATATGATGTCTTCAGCTAAAATCCTTCCAAGGGCCCTGGATAAGGGCACTTTCTCTGTCCCTTTAATGGGATGGAGGCGTTCCCGCATTATAGACAGAGCTTCCCCGGCTGTCGTAAGGCTATCTCCAAAGGCGAAGCAATTATCAATAAGTTGGGCCATATTATCTTAGAGAACCTGATAGGTCGGTTACAGACATCGCTTGCCTTATAATGAAGTCCGCTATCCTGAAAATATCTGAAAGAAGATGAAACTCCTTGTTTAGATCCAATGGCTTGGTATCACTTGCTACTGCGATCACAGTATCATCAGTCCTCCACAAGGGTGGTTTTCCGACAGAGTCACGAAAGACTTCAAGTTTTGGGTATGGCTCATTTTTGAAGCCTTCAACCAGGACTAAATCATTTCTTTGGAGTTTCTTTAATAACTCCCCGAGGGACGGTTCATTGTCGTTGTTGTTCTCATGCATAAGCACCCAACGTTTTGACGAGGATATAAGGACTTCGCAGGCGCCAGCCCGACGGTGTTCGAAGGAGTCTTTGCCGGGTTTATCCACGTCAAAGGTGTGATGGGCATGTTTGATTGTTGAAACCGAAAAGCCTCGCGCTTTAATTTCTGGTATTAGACTTTTAATTAGTGTGGTTTTTCCACTTCCGCTCCAACCAGTAATTCCAAAGACTTTCATGGGTGTGTGTCGTCGCTATCAATTCGGTCAATATGTTTAAGACCAGAACGAAGATAATCATAACCGGTGCATAAAGTTATGATCGCTGCTATCCACAGACACCATTCCCCTATAGCACGTGTGGGTATGAATTCTGGACCATGTTGGCCAACGATTAAGAACCCAATGGCAACCATTTGCAAAGCGGTTTTCCATTTGGAAAGTTTAGTCACAGGGATTCCTATAGCTACTCCGGCAAGAAACTCTCTCAAGCCAGATACAACAATCTCCCTGCACAATATGACTACCGCTGGCAGTAAGGTGCTACCTGAAATTTGGCCAAAACCCGCCAGAAGAAGTATCGTTGCTGCGACCAGCAATTTATCTGCGACAGGGTCTAGGAATTTTCCAAAAGCCGACTGTTGACTCCAGGCTCTCGCGAGGTACCCATCTAGGAAATCTGTTAATGCTGCGATCGTGAAAAGGCCGCATGCTAACCACTGACCCAGAGGTGAGTCTAAGTAGAACAAGGCAACAATTCCCGGAATTGCTATTATCCGTCCTAGGGTTATCATATTAGGAATACTGGATAGCATAATATGAGTTTGTTCTAGATTTTTGCTGACTTCATATTAGAGGTATAAAACACTCAGCCAATTAAGCCAAATTATCTGGTCGCATGAAAGAAATCGTATATTTTCTTTGCAAGAGAATTACTGATGCCTTTAACAGTGCCTAGGTCCGTTTCCCCTGCTTCGCCCACTGCTTTTGCTGATCCAAAGTGGTTGAGAAGGGCTTTCTTCCTAGAGCTTCCGATGCCTTCAATTTGATCCAATAGAGACTTGGTGATTTTTGTCTGTCTTCGAATTTTATGGCTCCCAATTGCAAAGCGGTGTGCTTCGTCTCTTAGCCGCTGAAGATAATATAATGCTGGATCGTCGGGTTTCATAATAAATGAAGGCTGGGTTTCGGTGTGAAATTGCTCACGTCCCGCATCTCTGTCAGGTCCTTTGGAGATCGCGACAATCGGGATCTTAAGCCTTAAATCGGCTAACACCTGGGCGACTGCTGTTAGGTGGCCTTTTCCACCATCTATTAATAAAAGATCTGGCCAATTTTTTGAAGTTAGTGAAGGGTCTTCTCTGAGGGCCCGTTTGAATCTTCGCGTTATGACCTCCCTAATCATGGCGTAATCGTCCCCTGGAGATATCCGATCATTTTTTATATTAAATTTTCGATAGGAGGATTTTGCGAAACCCTCTGAGGTGGCGACGATCATAGCTCCCACAGGATTTTCGCCCAAAATATGACTATTATCATAAACCTCTATTCTATTTGGAGAGGCATGCAACTGAAATTTTCTAGCTATTTGAGCCAGGATCTTCTCCTGATTCTCATTTTGTGACAGGCGTCTTGCAAGTTCTTCACGAGCATTCTCCGCGGCTCGTTTGACAAGCGTAACCCGAGGGCCACGAAATGGCTTGTATAGAGAAACTTTACGATTAGCTCTGCAAGTTAGTGCTTCCTCAAGTAGATTCTTTTCAGATGGCAACAGGTTTACCATTATTAAAGGTGGTGGGGTTTTATTGGCATAGAATTGTCCTAAGAAGGCTGAAATAATATCCTCTCTTTTTTGATTGGCAGTTCTAGATGGGAAATAAGTACGGTTGCCGAAATTTTGGCCGTTCCGAAAAAAAAATACTTGCACGCAAGATAATCCCCCCAGATTTTCTAATGCGATGACGTCAGCGTCCCCTAGAGCGGTTATATTAATATCTTGGCGTGCCTGTATTTGGGTCAATGCATGGATACGGTCTCTCAGGGTTGCGGCCTCTTCAAAGTCTAGGTTTTCAGAAGCCTCTTCCATGCGGATAGAGAGTTTTTCTTGCAGTTTTCTTGTTTTTCCTGATAAAAATTGCTGTGCGTCTTCAACGATCGTTTTATAGTTGCGTTCGCTGATTTTTCCAACGCATGGACCAGAGCACCGTTTTATTTGGTACTGTAGACAGGTTCGGGTGCGTCCCTTGAAGACAGAGTCTGAGCAATCACGGAGTGGGAATGCTCGCTGTAAAGCGGCTAACGTTCTATTAACTGAGCCAGCCGAGGCGAAGGGGCCATAATATTCTCCGCCCTCATTTTGCGTGCCTCTATGTTTTAAGAGCTGTGGCCAATTACTTGCTGTGGTTAGACGAATATACGGAAAGGATTTGTCGTCTCTCAGCAAGATATTATATAGAGGCTTCAGCCGTTTGATCAGATTACTCTCCAGAAGCAAAGCTTCCGCTTCTGTATGTGTCTCTATGAACTCCAACTTGTGGGTTGCGGCGATCATCCGCTGTATTCTCACGGGATGCTTACTGGGTCGAGTATATGCAGCAACTCGGCGCTTCAGGTTACGTGCTTTGCCAACGTACAGAACCGATTCGCTATCATCTATCATTCGGTAGACGCCAGGACTTGAAGACAATGTCTTAACTGCCCTTTTGATGGTCTCAGCTCCGTTAGTGAGGTTTGGACTACCGACCTCAAGCCGAGTATTTTTCAATATTTTTTCTTTTTCTCCCATGCGTTGGGCGCCACTGTTTTTGAGTAATTAATTATTGCCTAAAATTTAGCATCGGTTATTCAAAAATTCTCGTAAATTTTTTATTTAACTGGGCCTTATCGGGTTTAATACCGGACCTCTTCTTAAACCTCGAAGAGGGTCTTCGAAATTGAAGTAAACCGGGTCTGGTTTTTCTTGAGAGATAGATATCAAAGGTATTCCAGGGCTAGTTCAAAACTTTGGAGTTTAAGGTTGTCTTATCCTATTAATTTCTACCCCAACGCTTGCCGTTTCTTTAAAAACATCCAGTTTTTCTACGCGCACGATTACTGCACTTACTTTTTCATATGATAGGCATAGTCCAGAAATCTTCTCTGCTAATGTTTCAACCAAATTGATGTGGCCGCCTGACACTAGAACCTTTACTGCCTCAACTATTTCTTCATAGTTCAGTACCTCCGAGATATGGTCCTTTTCTATGGGACTATTCTCAGCGACCGATATGTCTAGATTGACCCGCACTCGCTGAGGTCGCTTTTTTTCATGCTTATGAATACCAATGCGTGCTGACAAGATTAGGTCATTAATCAGCACGTGTCTGATTGTGTGGCTTGACGACTGTGTCAACAGGTTGTGTATTTTTTTAGTACTATTCATATCAACGTTGTTAACAGATGCGAATTTCACTCTTTAGGGCATTTGGGGGCGAGTGGGTATTCCCAACCCAAATGCTGTCCGCCATCTAAAGCGATCATTTGTCCTGTCATCGACTCTGCAGACAATATAAATTCAATCGCTTCTGCTATTTCTTCAGGAGGAGCGCCTCGTTTAAGTGGTGTACTTGCTTCTTGTTTAAGAAAATCCTCTCGGCTTTGCCTTGGAGATGGCAGGGTCGGACCAGGTCCAATTCCATTAACTCTCACGCTAGGGGCCATTGCGAGGGCTAAAGTCTGTGTTAATGACCAAAGACCTGATTTGCTGACTGAATATGAAACAAACCAAGGGGTCGGGTTCCATACCCTTTGATCTATTATGTTAATAATGTTCCCATCCTGGCCTTGTGGAAGGTTTTTAGACAGGGCTTGTGATAGAAAAAAAGGAGCTCGCAGGTTAACTGCTAAATGGCGATCCCAGGTGTCAAAAGTCGCTGATTCTAAAGTGTCGAGTTCGAACATGGACGCGTTATTTATTAAACAGGTTATCGGCCCGATGGCCTCTGCAGCAGCTGGGAAAAGACCGGCTATGTCACAGTCTGAATTCAGGTCTCCCCTGACAGGAACCGCTTTAATCCCATCTTTGGATAGCTGGTTCGTCAGGTGTTGGGCCTCATCCTTGGAGTTCAAGTAATGGATAGCAATATTCCATCCCATTCTAGCTAATTTTTCAGCAATTGATCGCCCGACTCTTTGAGAGCTGCCAGTAATGAGCGCGTTTTTTAGGGGTTGGTCTGCCATATCATCACAATGTTTGAATCTTTCTCATTTATCAAGGTTGAAGCAGGATGCGAAAGCCTGGAACTAAGATTAGTTTTTACTCTATGGGTTAAATATATATCTTGAGCGCACTGGGCAATGAACTATTCAGTATCGTTTGTAAGAAAAAAGTTGGAAACATTTTTAAGTTAACTTAGAGGTATTTTTTCTTTTACCTGCTGCATTTAATCGGGCTGCTAGGCGTTTTGGCCCGATGGGTCTTTTAGGCGGCATGCCTAGGTCTACAGTTTCAAGCCTTTTGATTTCGTCCCTTAGTTGTGCAGCTTCTTCAAATTCCAGATTTGATGCGGCTTCTCTCATCCGATCATTAAGGCTTTCAATATGTTTTGCTAGATTTTCTCCGACAAGATGTTTCGAGTCTGTATCCTCAAGGTCAACTGTGAAATGATCGTGTTCGTAAACAGATTCTAAAATATCCCCGATCTTTTTTTTGACTGTTTGCGGGGTGATGCCGTTAGTACGGTTGAAATCTTCTTGTTTTTCGCGACGTCTATTTGTCTCTTCTATGGCATATTTGAGGGAGTTGGTCATAACGTCAGCGTATAAAATAACTTCACCGTCTACATTCCGGGCTGCTCGACCGATTGTTTGAATAAGAGAAGTTGCGGATCTAAGGAAGCCCTCTTTATCCGCATCCAGAATTGCCACTAGTCCGCATTCTGGAATATCCAAACCTTCTCTCAGTAGGTTAATGCCTATAAGGATATCAAAAGCTCCCAAGCGTAAATCTCTTATGATTTCAATCCGCTCTAAGGTATCGATATCTGAATGAAGGTAGCGCACGCGGAGCCCCGCCTCCTGCATGTATTCGGTCAGATCTTCTGCCATACGTTTTGTTAGTGTTGTAACTAGGACCCGCTGGGCATTTTTAACTCTTTCTCTGCATTCATAAAGTAAATCATCAACTTGGGTCTCAACAGGTTTGATTATGCATTTTGGGTCTATCAGCCCAGTCGGGCGAATAACTTGCTCGACAAATATCCCGCCGGTTTGCTCCAGTTCCCAGGGCCCGGGTGTCGCTGATACAAAAATCGATTGTGGTCTCATTCCATCCCACTCTTCAAACTTTAGCGGTCGGTTGTCTATGCAAGAGGGTAAACGGAAACCAAATTCTGAGAGTGTGGTTTTCCTATTGTAATCGCCTCGATACATTCCCCCCAACTGTGGGACTGTTACATGGCTTTCATCTACAATAAGAAGTGCGTCATCGGGGAGATATTCAAATAACGTCGGAGGCGGCAAGCCCGGGGCTCTGCCCGTCAAGTAGCGTGAATAATTCTCAATACCAGCGCAATGGCCCGCCGTTTCCATCATTTCCAGGTCAAATACGGTGCGCTGTTCTAACCGCTGTGCCTCCAGCAGCTTGTTCTGCGCCCGTAGCTCCGCCAATCGTTTCTTTAGGTCTATTTTTATGCTTTTTATGGCTTGCTGTAATGTTGGTCGTGGGGTGACGTAGTGGCTGTTAGGATAGATGCGCACTTGGTCAAGGGCCATTGTTTTTCCACCGGTTAGGGGATCAAATTCGCTTATAGACTCCAACTCATCCCCAAAAAAAGAGAACCTCCAGGATCTATCCTCATAATGGACAGGGAATAATTCCACCAAGTCGCCTCGAACCCTGAAAGATCCGCGGTGAAAATTTTGATCGTTTCGACGATATTGAAGTTCGACGAGTCTATTGAGTAGCTGATTTCTATCCGCTATTTGCCCGACCTGCAGGAGGATAGTCATCTCCGAATAGGTTTCAACGGAGCCGATCCCATAGATACATGAGACAGACGCAACAATAATAACATCTCTCCGTTCGAGTAATGCTCGAGTCGCCGAATGACGCATTCGATCAATTTGTTCATTTATGGATGCATCTTTCTCGATATAGGTGTCGGTGCGCGGCACGTATGCTTCCGGTTGGTAATAATCGTAGTAGGAAACGAAGTACTCAACAGAATTTTTAGGAAAAAACTCCTTCATTTCCCCGTATAGTTGGGCCGCAAGAGTTTTATTAGGTGCCAATATAAGTGCCGGTCGCCCTAGCCTTTCTATTGCGTTTGCCATTGTGAAGGTTTTTCCTGATCCAGTCACACCCAGTAAAACTTGTTCTCGGTCACCCTCCTTCACACGGTCTACAATTTGTTTGATTGCATCGGGTTGGTCCCCTGCCGGTTTATAGTCAGACGATAGAGAAAATTTCACACGCCCGGCAGTGACAGGCTTTTTGTCTAAAAATTGTTTCATTTCAAAATAAAATATTATAGCGGCCGCGAGGGTCAATATGACCAGAGTATTTGTTCAAACGGAGGTTTTTCCTGCAGGTCTCTAGTTTCCTTGTTTTATGAGAATAACAGGGACTTTATAACGATAGGGACTGCGGCAGATTGCAATAAAGGACTGCCAATATCGATATAATCGAATTCTGCCAAATCAATGCTGTCGATTGATACTATCGGCTCTTTGAATAGGAGTTCCTCTCTGGCATGCCTTCCAAATATTCGTCCGATGTCTCCTGTGGATATTAAAATAAGTGCTCTTCCTCCAGAAAGGACGGGGTTCATGCCTATTATGACGCCTTTCAAAAAAGAATTTATCCTCTCAAACGTTGCCGAACCTTCCCATTCGAAGCAAATTGCTACAGCTTGTTGGCTTGTTTCTAAACCAAAAAAAGCCAATCTCTCACGTACCATTTTAGAGATAAAATTCTCTTCAATCGGTCCTGTGCCCAACGAAAGCGCGGGTCTAATCACCGGAATGTTTCGAAGAGGCAAGCTTTCCATCGGGCTGATGAAAACCGTCGTGCCGGATAGTTGGGAAGAGTATTGTGATGCGCCGATGACTGTGGCGCGAATACTCTCTACAGGCTCCTTGATCGTGAAATTGGTTTTGGCCAGTTTATCCCTCAAAGACGCTGCGATGATCGCCCCCATATCGGTTTGGTGGTCAGAACCATATCCATAAAAATACTCTGCGACACCCCCGGAAAAAGTAATTGCATCTATCGGACTCCGCCAATCAAGTGGGGGAATTCGATGTAGATTTTTGAATTCATCTTCCAGTTTTTGCTGCGAAATAACCGCGAAAAGCACCTCGGTCATCTGTGAAGCAATTTTTTCTATTTTAATCTTCGATGCTTTGCTTCCGATGGAGAGATTTACCCCAACCTTTTCGGCGAAATATTCGCCTGTCTTATCAAGTCTTCTGATTTCCCAATTTTGGTCCCAAGAAATTAGTCGGGCTCCAATTTCTAAAGCTGTAACGCCCATAATCTTACCGTTTCGGCAAATGGATATTTTTGTGGTGCCTCCCCCAATGTCGATATTCATTATGGTGGCGCCCGTTAATTGGGAATTAGTAACTGCGCCTGATCCGAATGCGGATAACGCGGCCTCCAATCGATCACCTGCGGACACCGAAACAAAATTGCCCGTCTCTAGTGAGAAAAGATCTCCAATAGCGCGAGCGTTTTTTTGCATCAACGCAACGCCGGTCATGATAACCGCTCCCGTATCTATATCTGCGGGAGAGACCCCCGCCCATCGGAATTGTTCACGTATGAATTTTCTCAGGGAATTAACGTCGATTAACTGATTTCCCGAGTAGGGTGTAAAAATGATTTCCGACTCAAAAAATACACCTCTATCCGCGACAACATATTTGCCTGCTTCTTGCTCTAGCCGTATATCCGAGATTATTAAGTGGGTGGTCGTTGAGCCGATATCGATGCCGATGCTTCTAAGATTAGTTTTTTGTTCTACTGATAGGTTGCGTGTCGGATTTGCAAAAAAAATCCGTCCAGTTAATTCAGCCTGATCACTCATTTATCCGCCGCTTGAAAAATTCCAAGTGGTTCCCTCCCTGAAATAATGATCCTCCATAAAGCTGTTTGATTTATTTTTCGCACATTCACTCTCAAAGGTTAAACGGACCGCAGGGTCTTCCATCCAATAGGGTATGGAGGTTCCTCCTGGCTTGTCGACTTCCAAAACCCCTTCATCCGCAATCATTTCTCCTGGAACTCCGGCTTTTTGCGCCCGGTGATTGTTAGGGCCATACCAAGCGAGCAACCTCAATGGATCACGGCCCGAATTAAAATGTTGGTGAAACCAGCGCAACCTTGGCATAGGGCATGCGGAGATCATGCTAGCAAATCCATACTCTATTCTTAGCACTTCGTCTTGAGATCCGGTTTTCCAAGGTGTTGGTCCGATGTCCTCTGGCCAAGAATTACAATAGCCTGCGCCACCAATGGAGATAAATACTGCGGCCTCGCCGGGGTAATAGGCTCTAGAATAGTGCCCAGCCGGGTATTCACCGATATACTGGTAAAATATGTTTTCAGCCATTTTTGGCTCTAGCCGGCGATAACCCGGCGTTCGGCGATTATCCAGATAAAGTTCGGTTGCAAACACATCGGGAATAATGTTTGTCCGACGCATTGCTAATCCTCGTGCCTCATCCTCCTCTAAACCATCTTTTGTTTCAAAATTATTTCCTTGGGTATTGAAACGTCTCGGAAAACTAACATCGCTTTTGAAGATTACATGTTGATCATTTAAAAGGTTGAATATGTTTGGTGCCGAGGTCCCAGCAAGTAATAACGCGGGGTTTGATGACGAATTAACAATTCTATGAAAACTATTCAGTGGAATAGAGAAAAGACTGCCTCTTTCCCATTCGAAGATTTCAGGAGGATCCCCATCAGTGGCCCAGATTTCTGTGGTACCTCTACCCTCGAGAACTAAAAAAATTTCCTCATATAAGTGCCTCTCTGCGTTCAAGGCGCCAGCTCCTGGCACTTCGACCAAATATGAGCCCCAGAGACCTTCAGTGCCAAATAGCTGGATGAAAGCTCCGCGGCCTCCCATATCAGGCCAGTTTCCGAGACCAACATTTTGTAAATCTGGAATTGCAATGTCGCGAATAATTGGTACGTCTTGCGCAGCCATGAATCTGTCGTACGGGGTGGCCCGTCGGTTCCAAGCAGCGGTCCCGGCATACGTGTTGCCATTCGGCTCATGCCAATGCGGTTCGCCCGTTATATCATGCGGCATTTTCTACCCTCTTTTCGAAAAAAATGATCAAAGCTGACCAATGCGTCAAGTTTATTCCTCCGAACATCAATTAGTTTTGCATTAGCGAATATTAACGGAAAGCATTTGCGATAGGTCTTGCCAAAGGTCTATCCTGGGTCGGATAATATGATCAAAATGGGGAGTAGGAAATATGGCCACTCAGCTAAGGATTTCTGATGACATTGATACGGTTCCTCTGCACGATGCGATCGGTGCCGAGGTCCGGGGGATTGATCTCACAAAACCTTTGGAAGAGCCAACTCAGCAAATGCTCAGGGAGTTGATTGGTGAATATTCTATTTTGTTGATCAGGGGTCAGGATATTTCCGAGGAGCAGCAATTTGCTTATGCCCGCAGTTTTGGACCAATCGCGGAGCGGATGAAACCCGCTAGCGCAAAGCAAGCAGCGGAACAAGAGTCGAAGCGGTCAAAACACTTTGATCCAAATAATAAAATGCAAATGATTAGCAACAAGAGGGACGAAGACGGCAAGCTGATCGGTGCCCTAGGTGATGGGGAAATGTGGTTTCATACCGATAAATGCTATCTGCAGAAGCCCTATCATGTCTCTTTTCTTTACCCCACGGCATTGCCAACAACAGGGGGGCACACAATGTTTGCAAGTTTGTATAGGGCCTATGACCTCATCCCAAAGAAATTAAAAGAAACTCTTCAAGGACGAAAAGTTCTTCAAGTTTATGATTATGGCAAAGAAGGTAAGCCTGATTTGGTCACTAAATCTTTGGATGATGTGCTTCATTACTGGCAACCCCTATTTTTGAAAAATCCTTTTTCGGGAAAAACAGCGGTCTATGTAAGCCGTCTAATGTCAGCAAAAATAGAGGGTATGGATAATGATGAAAGTCGCCGAGTGCTCGACGATATTTGTGATATCATAGAAGATAAATCAAACTTTTATGAGCACACTTGGAAGATTGGGGACATTATCGGGTGGGATAACTACTCGACTTTGCACGCTAGAACTGATTGGCCGCGTCAGCAGGAACGAACCTTTCGGCGTTGTTTGACGCAAGGCGATCGGCTCTATTAGATTTTCGAGCGCAGAGACTTCTCAACCTCATTTGAACGATACTGAACCGCATAAATTTGCGTTACAGCGGTGATTTGATTTGGGTTGAATTAAAAAAACCAAGAATTTTATTATCTGTTAGTCGGCAACTTCGGATCAGGTTTGACGTTAAGAATTACGTTTAGGTCGCCCGGCTCGCCTCCGCCAAAACCCTCAACTCCAAATCCATTGATTTTGACCTTTTGTCCGTGGACGGACCCACTTGGTATATCAACCGCAACGGTTAATCCCGTCATAGTTGTTACCAGCTTACATACACCACTTTTGGCTTCTGAAGCCAATAAGTCCAATCTGACGGCAATATCTTGACCCTTCATAACCATAGACGTAGCTGCAGCGCCTTTTACACGTCCTAAGCGCGTACCAGCAATATCTCCAAACAAATCTACAAGTCGTTCTCCTGTGCTTTCGTCAATTTCAAAATCAAACCATGCTCCACCTTTTTCCCAGCCCTCTGGGTGTGGTTGAGACGGATCAGATTTAAATTTTTTAAAGTCATATTCTTTTCTAGTTTTACTATTTGCGAGCACATTATAGGCAGCTGTTATCTTTTTGAACATTTCGGTCGCGGCCTCATCGCCTGCGTTTAGATCTGGATGAAGTTTTTTTGCTAGCTCTCGATAAGCTTTTTTTATTGCGTCATGCTCAGCAGTAGGCTCTATGCCCAACAATTCATATGCATTCATATCAGTTACGTCCCGTTTCAGAGCTTGTCCCCAAACTCTTTAATAAAATCTCAAGTTTAAAAAATTGGAATTAATTGAGTTGGAGCTTAATTATTTAATACAAGTGTGAAAAACAGATTCCATATTGATTAACATGAATTGTGTGTCTCGTTGGGGCTAATGCTCTGAGTGAAAGAATTTATTTTCCGGTTAGAAAGTTTTCTTGCAACTATAAAAATGCGAGACTATTTTGCCGCTCTATTTTACCTGATCTTGGTTCTAATATGACTATTCTCGCATCTCGCCTATCCCGCATAAAACCATCGGCTACAAATGCCCTTACAGGTCTTGTGAGTGAATTAAAGGCTCAAGGGAGAGATATTATAGGTCTGGGTGCTGGGGAGCCCGATTTTGACACGCCAGATAATATTAAAGAAGCCGCAGTCGCGGCGATCCGCAGGGGTGAAACAAAATACACCCCTGTCCCAGGGACATTGGCTCTCAGAAATGCAATTGCTGGCAAGCTGGAAAGAGAGAACGGTCTCAATTATGATCCAGCAAAACAAATAACGGTCGGAACCGGCGGCAAACAAATAATATTCAATGCAATGATGGCCTCTCTAAATGCTGGGGATGAGGTGATCATTCCTGCTCCATACTGGGTGTCATACCCGGATATGGTTGCATTAGCTGAAGGCACTCCGGTCTTCGTAAACTGCACGGAGACGGAGAGGTTTAAAATGAGCCCCGAGGCTCTTCGATCGGTAATTACTCCCAAGACGAAATGGCTTATCTTAAATTCTCCGAGCAACCCAACAGGGGCTGCTTATACAACAAAAGAGCTTCGAGAACTTGCAGATATACTCGTGCAATATCCAAATGTTTGGATATTAACTGATGATATTTATGAGCATGTGATTTACGACGATTTTACTTTTTCAACAATCGCTGAAGTGGAGCCCAAGCTATACTATAGAACGCTTATTCTGAACGGAATGTCCAAAGTGTATTCTATGACAGGTTGGAGGCTCGGCTATGCAGCCGGTCCTGAAGAGCTGATATCAGGCATGAACAATATCCAGTCTCAAAGCACAACTCATGCAACCTCAATTTCGCAGGCAGCAGGAGTAGAGGCCCTAGAGGGTACGCAAGAATTTATAATTCCAAATAATAAGTTGTTTAGAGAACGACGCGATTTAGTCGTTTCAATGTTAAACCAAGCTAAGGGAATAAACTGCCTCGTGCCGGAGGGAGCATTTTATGTTTATCCAAGTTGCGACGGCGTTATAAACAAGACTACCCCAAATGGTAAATTAATCGAAAACGATACAGATTTTGTCACTTATCTGCTTGAGAGCGAGGGGGTAGCGGTTGTTCAGGGTGCTGCTTTTGGGTTGTCTCCCCATTTTCGTATATCATACGCTACCGACACAGAACTGTTAAGGGAGGCTTGCGCACGCATTCAGAAGGCCTGCGCCTCACTTGTTTAGGTGGCTGGTTTTTGAATGGCTCTCCCGATCGAACCGGTGATCTATTTGCGAAAGAGTTTAAAAACTTTAAAGCTGCAGAAACCTCAACTGGAGGCATTCGGTAGGTTCGGAAAAAGCTGAAAACCCTTCGATCAATCAGACTTCCTAAAATTTACTCCAAAAATATAACTCCATGCGCAGGGATTAAGATAGGCCTCAGTCAGCCAACTCATTTCTGGCAATGATCTATAATATAACCATTCTTGGCGTCTGCTGTTTTCAATGGGGACAAAGAGCCGCCCCATTTAAATGGATGGTTTGACCACTCAGGTAAGTAGAGCCAGGGCCCACAAGAAAGCGGATTAAATTAGCCATATCCTGAGGGGTACCCATCCGTCCCAAGGGGATATCGGGTTCTTGAGTAAACCCGTGGGTTGGGGCGTTTGCGCTTCGCAAGGTATCAAACCTACCCACAACTGCGGTGTTTGCTCGAATATTTACAGGGCCAAATTCAATCGCTAGGCCTCGGGTAAGTCCCATGAGTGCTTCTTTCGCGGCCATTACATGGGATCTCCCCGCATTCCCTTTATATGACGACATCCCTGCGAGAGAGACAATTGCGCCGCCACCCCGTTTTATCATCAGAGGTATGCAAAGTTTCGAGAGATTAAACGAGCCTTTCACGCAAGTTTCGGCTATCCGATCCCATTCTATTGTATCAACTTCAGATAGAGGAAGATTGGAGCGCACCGCGGCGTTATTTACCAGAATGTCTACAGTACCAAAGGCGCCAATGGCTGTCTCTACGATTGATGCAGCCGTTAAAGGGTCACCAATATTTCCCATAGCGATGGCAGCACTACCTCCATTATCTTCAATTTCTGTTTTTACTTCATGACACAAATTTTCAGATGAACGAGAGTTGATGATCACAGATGCTCCCGCTCGCGCTAATTCGATGGCTGTTGCTCTACCGATATTGCGCGCGCTTCCCGTTACTATGGCTACTTTCCCTGACAGTTCGTTGATCAGGTCTACCATCTGTTGCTCCTATAAAATTACTGAAATTCTGCTCAGTATTGCAAAGTTTAAAAGCCTTGACGATGGGGAGAAGCACCTTTAAAAACCGCTTCTTGAGAGTTAAAGCTAATCTTTCGGGGATAAAGGTGGAATTATGTCACGTCGTTGCGAGATATCCGGTAAAGGGGTGTT
>Ga0255776_10002806_pt1 | contig 19226 bp, 9 predicted proteins | sample 071ome_19_FD_179974 | JGI IMG/M metagenome (GOLD analysis project Ga0255776, IMG submission 179974) | Coastal salt marsh microbial communities from the Groves Creek Marsh, Skidaway Island, Georgia - 071413AT metaG (version 2) | ecosystem: Environmental > Aquatic > Marine > Intertidal zone > Salt... | reverse complement strand
ATTACCGGACTTATCTATTGCGGTAAATCCATTTCCTTCACGGGTAAAACGAATAAAAGAAGACTGGATTTCAAGTGCATAGGTCGCATCAGTAAGGGCAACCAGAGTTTCACCCTGATAGGTGAATACGTCACTGTTTGTATAAGTTGGCTGACCATTTTCAAGTGAGCGCTCTATCGTAGGCAGCGAAATTTGCCACCCCAGACCTGCGACACCCATCCCGAAGCCAGAGCTATAGTTTAACGAAACCTGGGGGCTATAACCCGCGGCCCCTGCAGGTACCGCGATATCCACCGAGTAGCTGGCACCGCCGGTATTTAAACTTGGCTCAAAGGTCTTCCCTAGCCCTTCCAGGCTGCCAGGGCCGGAAGGGAGGGAAATATGGTTGGGTTTGGCTTCGGTATTTTGCTCTGCCAAAGATAACGCTGACCATACCAGCCCAAGTACCGTCCAAAACTTAAACATCAAAGTCCGTTTGTCCATCCACTGACATGGATAGCTACTCTAGTAGCGCCATCAAATCTGTTACCTACTCGAACCTTAGTCCCACTTATGAAACGAGCAGTAATCCCCTCGGATGATCCACCACCGGGATGACCCTCGTCGCCTAGATCTGAAAGCGATATCGTTACAACACCGTAATGAGTAAAAGTAACACCAAGCGGGACATCGGTTGTACCTTCGCCGGTTACATCAAAGTATATCCACCCTTCAGTAAACCCATCAGGATAACGACGGTAATATTTCCAACCACTCTCATTCTTACTTCCAGTTTCCTTCTCACCTACACTGTCAGTCGAGTAAACGCGTTTCCCGTTCTGTTCATAGAGAGCTCCAGTAAAGTTATTGGAGCTCTTTGTTAAAACAGGGTAACTGGCCGCTGCTATATCTCCTAATTTAGCTGCGTTAACAGCAGTTGCCCCCTTACCAAGATATTTATCACGAAGAAGAATTCCCTGATCATATATCTCATCGTCGTGCCTAATCGGCCAGCTATTAGCGATCTTATTCGGAACATAATTAGCTTGTGCTGCTTCAGGCACCTGAGACACGGTAATAGGCGAATAAACAGTATTATCTCTATCCGTCAAATTACCAAGGGTAACCACAATGTTAGTGTTAGCCCCGCGTGGTGTATGAAATGCGTAGTCTGCACCTCCCCCCCGGAGCCAAACGGTCAGCCCTTCTTTCAAATATTCCATTCGGGCAACCATACCGGAATAGGTCTGATGAAAATCTATAACTCTCAAATAGTGTTGGTTACCACCCCACCCACTGTCTCCACTCCATAAAACGGATAATGTTAATCCTCCTTTATGAGTCGAAGAGTTCGCCCAGGCTGTAGGCGCTGACCACGAATACCCTCGTGAAATATGCACTTCTTCAAATCCATACCCTGCCCCTTGTGCACTTATGTAAACAGGGTAATATGTGTGGGAATCACCTTCGACTCTGACAATTTTACGACCATAAATCGATGGATCAAAATCAGATTTTTCAACGAACTCCCCAGCATCTTTACCATCAAGCAAGTCGGCATCATTAGCCTTACCAGACGTAAACAGGCTATCTATTGTCCCCGTTACCTCTGCAATAGATTGGGTAACAACATCTGATACATGGCTGATCAGGGCATAACTTTCGGCGGATACCCCACCTAATTTGTCAGAGTTCGTTGCCTGATCAGCCTGAGTTGCATGGTCCGCATGGTTAGCTGTGTAAGCATGAAAACTTGGTACCAGTTGGCTTCGTGGGAACATTTCAGCTCCGCCATTGATAGAAATTCCGAGATATTTTTTCTCGGTAAAATCCACTAGGGTACTATTGCTGTCGTAAAGAGGCTCCTGCGTAGCGTAGCCCGCTTCATCCAGGGGGTTAATGGCACCCAGTAATACGTTGACGTATCCGTGAATCACACTGACCTGCGAGTGATTTTCACTCCAGACTGCCGTCCCCCCTGTCGGAGTGTCGTAGGCGGAAAATGTAAGATCATAAACACCATCACTCACCACTTGACCAGCGCCGTCGTGAAGGCGCCCCTGAAATGGCACGAGGCGGCTAATCTCGTTCTCAGCGTATGCCTCTGATGTCAATGGCGGGCTAAACAGGCTTACAGATAACATTAAGCTGGCCATCAGCCTGCTGAAATAACGGTTCATTTTCATCTCCCTATCGAAGCGCTTAGTCAGATAGTTCATAGTCGTAGTAAATTGATGTGTCATAGTTAATCCGAAAACTGAAAGTCACGGGGTTTGCCGTAGCTGTATTCAATTTCGATCTCAATATCACTGAGATATTCCAGCCTCAGATTGCGATTATTAAAACGATTATTACGCATACGTAATATCCAGGTATTGACCGCCGGGCTATGGCCTGCGAGCTGCTGGTTGGCTTCTGGTTGCGGGCTGGCATAGCCATCAATGGTGGCATCGATCGTGGCTAGGAAAGGCGAGCTGTCGATAGTCCGCCCTTGTTGCAAGGTATAAGACAAGATGTCATCGCGATCGGGGTATTCTGCGAAGAAGGTACGCACGAATGCACGATCAAGCATCACTAGATCTACCTGTGCAGGGCCAGTAGTGGCACCTCCTCGTACGGAACGAGAAGCAGTACTGACCAGATTCAGCTTAACCGATTCGATTTTAATATTCGGATGATTAGGAAAAAGTCGTTCGTCAGCAATATCCATCCCGAACTGAAACTGGAGGTCCCGGTTATCGGGATTATCGCCACCAGTTCGCTGCTCTTCGATAAAAGATCGGAATTTAGCCTCTGCCACCGACGGCGTAAACTCGCCATAGCCGAGAAGATCGTCCCGCATTGAGAAGCGCACCCGCGAGGTATTGCGCTCGGGGTAACGCAGCTGACGCATTTTAATGTCCCAGGCCTGCAAGCCATCCAGAAAATCGTCGAGGCTAGGGCTATATTCCGAGGCAAATTGCGCAGAGAACACCGACTCTGCACGTTGGAAAGGATCAAATGACACACTGAGAGGTTCGGGCAAGCCGCCATCTAAACGCAGTACCGGGTTATTAAATTTCTCTGACCACTGATATTCCAGTGCTTTCGCAGCGTAGTAGGATAATTCCAGAGCCGTTTCAAAGGTATCTTCTGCCGCCTGCTCGGCGCGGGAGGCTTCCATACGGTACGCCGGATTGTTGTAGTAGGCTTCAGCGAAGTCTTCCTGAGCAACGGTATAATTCGCCAGAATACGCTCAAACTGTTTGTATTGTGTTTTTACCACTGCAAGCTGACGCTTCAGTGCTGCTTCTGCCTGCTCCATGGAGACATTCAATGTGGCCAGTTCGAGCAGGATATTCTTAATGGTTGCATCGCTGTTTACCCCATCAAGATCTGCCTGTTGTGTGGCCTGAAGCAAGGCAATCGCGGACTGCCCCGCTGCCAGGGTTTCAACGTTGGGGTTTCTGGATTCCCCTGAGCTGGTACCCCAGGAGTCGCTCTTATTACTACCTTTACTCTCCGACGTAGACGCCCCAACAGATAACCCTAGCTCGTCCCATTTACCTATAGAGCCCAAAGCACTTAAGTTACTTACCGTCACTGAGTCGCTGTTAGATGATCCTCTAGAAGTACCTTCTGAATGAGATGTCGATGTACCCGTAGATACATTGCAACAACTTGCCATGGTATTTGCGTACTGAAGTGCGCTAATCCTCTTCCCATTTGCCATTACAAGATTAACAACACTTTCACTACGCTCTAACTCAATCTGAACGCGCTGATATACATTCTGAATTTGTGTCGATATATGAGTTCGTTGCAGGTCTGCTTCCAGTATTCCAATAATCTGAATACCCAGCTGCCCCGTATGATCTTCACTCCAGACCGACGCATGCACCGCCGACTTATATTCGTCGCGTCCCTCTTTTGTGGTCAGATCAAAATCAGATGTTGAGAGGCCAGACAGTTCTTCGAGCTGATCAATATACTGCGATGTCTGCGAACGTAGTTCACTTCGTAACGTGGTCTGGTCCACTTCGAAACTGCGTTGATTGGCTCTGGCTAAGTCTTCTGCTTCTTTCGCGTCAGTGACACGGGCACGGGCGAGCTGCAAAAAGTTCTCAACACGCTGGTAAGGCACGAAGTCACCCGCCAGTAACAGAGGATTAAACCCACTCTGGATATCCTGATACAGCCGATCAGCGTCGTTCAGCTGACGCTTAATCTGATAACCGTTGTTGTCTTCAAACTGGTCTTCGTTCTGCTGCGAGGCGAGTACTAATGTCTGTAAATATAAATGGCTACTGACTTTCTTAGCACGGCTAGCCGCCTCAATACGCCCTGCTTCGTTCTGAACACGGTCGTTGTTGAAGTCTAGGTCTTCTGGCCCAGGAAAGTTGCGGTAAGGCGGGTTATCAACATCCTTTACGTTGTCGCGATAGTACATGTATTTGGCTTCGCTGATACCCGCCATGCCGTAGCGGTTTAACAGTTCGGCGTAGCGCATATATTCATTAGGCACGACAGGGCCAGCGGTGTTGTTGACCAGAAATGGAAACTGCGGACTGGCATCCCCTGAAACCCGCAGTAACTCCGGTTGCCCGATAAAATAGGGAGCGACTGTATCCAGCCCGGATTTTATTTCTGCGACGCTGTCGTTCAGATATTCAATCTGACTGCGAGTATCGTCTTCGTCCACTTTGAAACGAGTACGGAGGCCGTTGATCATCAGGTCATTGCCTTTTACCAACTTGCCTTCTGATAAGTAGTTCAGACTTTCCTGAAAGCCCCACTTCGCCATGTCGCCATTAAAAGAACCGAATAGCGATGAATCTTCTGTCAAAGTTTTAAAAGCTTCTGCCGCTGCTTCCAGGTATTCAGCATGAGTGTCGTACTCTGTGCACCCTTCGCCGGGTGGCTGATCATAACTTTCCAATAGTTCAGTGTATGTCTTGTTTATGCCTCTGACTTCTTCACCGTTAAACCAGACTTCTTTATAGCGCTCCCCACATTCAACCAGAGCCCAGGCCGCTTCAAGCTCATCATGCGCAGGATTGGGAATCCGCGAGCGCTCATCTGCACTGCTGTTGATCGCAGAAAACACCATTATTGAAACCAATAAAATACCGGATAACTGTTTCATGCTTATTGGCCTCCTGCGCTTTGGTTGTAAACCGCTTGTTCGTCTTCGTCGTCGGTATCGGCGGTCTGAATTCCCTGATCTACTCGGAAGCCCGTACTGTATGCTGATGGGCTGAAAATCAGCTGCCCGGTGGATACATGCATACGGTAATGCAATGCTGGGTTGCCTACCGGGTCATTAAACCCTGATGGCTCGAAGCTGTATTGGCCTGGGTTAGCGGCATTCTGTAACAGGTTGTTGAGCTGGTTGGTTTGCGTCGCTTCGTCAACTTCACCCGTAAAGCTGTCGCTGTCTTCTGGGCCGTTCGTGTTTTCCAGCGGTGGGCGGTTAATATCGAAAGTCGCGGTATCCATTGCTTTCAACGAGGTAGTTCCCGCCGCTGCGTAGGGACTGAACGCACCCAGGTGAACGCTATCCGTCGGCAGATATTGCAGCAGGATATCTTCCGTCTGATAACTGACAACCGATGTTTCATTAGTTGTACGGTCTCTTACATTGCTATCCAGAGTAACGAAATACTCACCTGCCTGATCGCTATGGCCAGTAAATCTGTTATTCCAGATCGCCGCCCATTGAGTTTTTGATGTTACTTTAATCGCTGTATCTGTTCTTGAGCCATGGTTGTAGCCAGTAGGGATGTAGGCTGTCATGCCTGCATCTTCTGCACTAGCATGCTTTTCACATTGTGGGCCGTATAAAAATACATAGCCTTTATTAATAACATTGAATGTGCCTTCATTTAAGTACCATGCATCGCAATGGAAATTTCCATAATCTGTGTCTGCCTGATATGTTGCCTCAACCCTATACCATCCATTTGCTAAAGGCACTGACTTAAAAGATTCCGTAATAAAACCACCAGATCCACTGCCACCAATCAACTCTCCAGTTACGAAATCAAACTTTATACCCGCTAGGTAAGTATTACTATTTCCTGTTCTGAACCTGAACTCCGATGTAGTACCAGCCTTAAGAAAAGCAGAAATCGTGATGTATTCGCCTGCTGATACAACAAATGAGCCTTCTCCTTGAGAATCAGATCTAAAAACCCAACCTGCACTTCCGTTACCAGAATGTGTAACTTTAAGCGCAGAATTTCCACCTTTAGGATCTTTTGTACCCTTTGTGTACCAAAGTTTAATATTATCCGAGTTGCCCCACTGCTTATAATCACCGGAATAAGATATATAATTTTTACTATGTTCAAAACTATTACGCTGAGCTTCGGACAATAATGAAACGTTCTCTCCAGCATAAAATCTACCTAGATGCCATATTCCGGAAAACGATTCATACGTAATAGCGTCCTCACCCTGAATGTCACTATTTGCAACTCCCCATCCACTGCCGTCGCCGCCAGACCAATCGCTACTTCCTGACCACGTTTTAACGGCAATCGGTTTAAATATCCCGTATGGAGTACCATCCTCACGCATACGTGCAATATAAATGAAGACTTTATTAGCAGAATAAAGCTCTACTATAAGACCGTAACGCCCCCCATCTTCAACAGCATCCTTAGCTATCAGATCTATATTATTGTCATCTCCGATTGAAAGCAGAATATCAGATTGATTCTGATATAACGTCAAACCGTAATATCTACCTCCAGTCTCGAAAATAATCTGATTCTTATCAGTACTGGTGTCAAATTCCAGATCGAAATAGAACACTCCAGAACCGGGTGTATATGGATCCAGACTAGTGGCAGTCATTGGCACATCGGCTTCGAAGGTTGGCTGCAAACTGCTTAATCTCTGTATATCGACAAAACTATCCACATTGGTAAGATAACCAGCCCCATTTATTTCGGTCCAGGAATTGATACGTTTAAACAGGCTCCAGTTGCGAATATCCAACGTTTCGCCTATGGAATAATAATTAGTGACATCTATCGCCTGCACAGAGAGAGTATCACCCGTCCGATTAGGTAAAATCGCCTGAACTGGGGAGACAATTACTTTCATTTCACCTTTGTCAGCCGAAAGTTGTGGGTCCAGCTCGGCTAATTGCTCACCGGTCAAATCAACAATGTAATCTGAATCCTGGGCACACAGGTTTCCGGCACTCTTGTAGCAGCCGATAATACGCACGTTTGTTGTGGTAACTTCATAGCCCAGTTGCAGAACACTGATTTCATAGTCACAAGGAATCAGACCATCAAATACAAATTCTCCTGTTTCTGAATCTGTTATAACAGTCCGGGTCACGCCACATCCACTAAGCTGCAGGCGGATCCCAGGTGTTGTCTGACCAATAATCTGGTATACGTTGGCACCACTGATATCAGTACTCCATTCTTTGAGTTGGCCAATATTTTCTGAAGTATTTGTGATACGTAATGTCCAGGTTCCACGTGCAATCTCGCCATCGAAAACATCAAGTGACTCAATGCTGGGATCGTAGTCATCAAACCGCAAATTGCTCAGGCTTCTGGATTCCTGATCATGGAGAACCACCGAGCCAATCGCATTCGGACCAATCAGCTCTATCCTTAGGGATTCTGGGGACGTATGATCAATCTTCAGGGTCGTTTTGAGATCAGTAATGGAGTAACGCTCAGGGAAGTCATACTGAAATTCACTAACTCCTGATCCGAAGCCGTCATCTTCTACCGAAGAAAGGATATTGCCCCGAATCACCTGACTACGTGTATTGTCCTGACTGACTGGAAGCGGCGAGCTGCGGCGTGCAACAAATTCACCACTAAGCTGGATCGGATTATCAAATATTCCGTAAACGTTTTCATTGTAGGCACCCTTCAGATCAAGCGGCGACAGCCCATCACGGCCATCACTGCGCTGGCCAATAAATGTAAACTCCCGGCGAATATCTGACTTGTAGGGATTATGTTCATGTCCAGCAGGTAAATAGAGTTGGCCTAAGATCTGGAAATGGTTTTCGGGGCTACCTACGTAGGTACCGCTAAGATACGTTGTTTCCGGAATCAGTAACGAACGTTCCTTATCAAGAAAAGCTTTTACTCCGTCTCCGTCTCTGGCCAGGCTCATAAAGTACTTAGGGTTGTGCAGGTCAGCCTGTTTTTCACCGACTCGGTCAAGTCGCACGGTAAATTCATAGTCACCTACGATGTCAGCGACGGCCATCTTTACCTGTATTCGCTTCTCATCGACTACGCCATTAGCGCGAAGTACGATATCAGTTGTGTAGTTATCACTTGGTGCAAGACCAACGCGATTAACTACTGCGATAAGTTCACCATTCGTATCCGCGACATTGCCTCTGACACTATTAGTCAGGACATAATTACCGTCTTCATCATGCGCTTCAAACAGTAGCCAATCGACTGCAGGCTCGGTTGATGCTGACCATGTCAGTACTGAATTACCGTCATTAGTAATTGCAATACTTTGGCGGTTAAGGAAGTCGCCAAATGCTAGTGTTTCCTGCGTATTTGGAAAATCGAAAAAGCCATCTTCATCCCAATCAATATCTCCGGGAGTAACTTCAGCCCAGGGAGTTTCTTTCCCGTAGTCTGGCATAACCAGTAGTGGCTCGATGTCGATATCAGGTGGCAATAAAGTACCTAGCTCCGGGACAAGGCTGGTTTGTTCAGTGACGTAGATCCAGTAACCTTTCGTTGGCTCAACGTTAAGAAACTGTTCTTCAATGATAATCTGTGAACCACCAGACTTCTGTACTACCTGAAAACCGTTAGTGGCGTTGTTGTAACGCCAGAGTTCGAGAAAGCCAACCCCAGAAAAAGCTTGCTCGTGGGGCATGTCATTGTCACCGACAATACCAATCAAGTTCCAGCCTGGATAAAGAACCTGACCACCACCAGTCATGTTTTCACCTTCGACCTGAAGCGTGAAATCGTTACTCGTGCGAATCCAATACCCTTTTCCAGTACTGAAATCAGTTATGGAATCAACGATGGTGTCAACATCATCAGGCCAGCGAGCCCAACGCTTCGTTTCATTATCGAAAGTCCATATAGCCTGAACATCGCCATTAACAGAGGCATCACCAAAGATTCCGGCTACTGACGTATCAGAGGGCAATCGAGGAAAGCTCACCAGTTGCCATTCGTCACTTTGAAATTCAATTTCGTAACTGAAAGAATAAACAGGAAACACTAGTGAGCATATTACTACTAGCGTTCTAGCAATTTTTACTGCTGTCCTTAGTAAATGCATATACATCCTTACTTAACTGGAAAGCCAGGCGGAGTAAGCGGACTCTGACCTGATTTTTCTGACTTAGGGCCACGTTTTAACAGACTTTCGTCAACATCGATTTCCAGGCCGCTCTTAATCGACTCAAGCTTCGCATCATATAAATCAGATTTTTCTTTTTTAACCAGTTCTCTGGTCAGATCTGACTTAACGGACTCAAACGGGATGACACTAGAAGCTTTCTCGTCAACTTTCCGTACCAGATATTTTCGGCCAGATATCGAAATCGCCTTGGATACCTCTCCAACCTGAAGCGAAGCACCAATATCTATGACTTCACCAGGGATTCCCGATATTTTCGTATTGCCAGTTACCCATGAGAGCTTGCCACCACGATTTCGTGTATTTAAATGACTCGAATCGAATGCATACTCGCCAAACCCGTCCGCAGGCTCAAGATAGCTGGCAGAAGCTATTATCTGATCTAAGGTGTACGTATGATTTTTATCCGTATCGTCCCTACGCTCGTAAATAGCTAAACGAAACATTGCACTTTTGGTGTATTTTTCAATATCCGCTTCGTAGTGTAAGCGCACTTCTGTTTCAGTAACCTTTACGAGCTCACCCGCGCGGGATTTCAGGTACTTCTCATACTCATGAGCAACTAATTGCCTGATGTTGTTTTTCAGCTGCGGGTTCTCCAGAAAACCCTGACTAACGGCAGTTTGATACAACACTTCATCCTGAATAAGCTTATCCAGTATATTCTTCTTATCAGCAAAGCTAACGCTTGATGGATTGGAGTTATGAAATGCAACTATCTGGTCCACCTCTCCTAATGTTATGCCCCGGCCCTGAACCGTTGCTACATTAGCTTTAGCCAACTCGTCGAGGTTATAAGCCATATCTAGAGAATTATCAGAACAGGCATTAAGAAGTATGCTCGCAAATATTACAAACAGTGTGGTACGCATGCTCAGTCCGCCAACTCTATCCTATGCACATTTGACTTTCGTACACCATCAGGTAGCACTAACTCTACTTCTATGTCCTGAGCTGACGTCATATCAATATTCGTAACAGTTAGGATTGTTTTTGAAGAACCAGACGATGGATAGATTACTGTACTTACGGGAGATACGGTCAACTGACCATCACTATACCCTGATACCAATATATAGCTTTCTCCATCATCAGGTAGAGACTCTACTATTACATCAAGATGGATAGAGCCATCCGCAGCAATGGTGTCCGGGCCTGTTACGGTATAAACAATGACATTCTCTGGAGCTTCACTATCAACATTACCCCCTGCGAACCCAGAGCTATCATCGTTTCCATTACTTTCAGACACTCCCTCGCTACACCCTTGAAGGACAGCGAATGAGAGAAGGCCAAGAATAAAATAATTTCTCATCGATTATGCTCCCAAAAATACAGGTTACCGTCGGAGTGCAGAGAGACGAAACCTCCTGGAGTGCTTTCAATTTTCCGCACGTATGCGGCAGGAGCCACAACACGATCAACATATGCACCAGTGTCTAGTTGATAACGATCGATAAGACCCGTTTTCCGGCCAACATATACTTCACCATTGTTGACCTTCATTGCCGACACATCGATACCGTCAACAACCTGATTAGAGTTGTAACTCACGAGATCCATTGAATATATGCCAGAGTTATTAAAACTATTTGCCACCAACAACCTGCTTCCACCAGCCTTTTCAGACACGCTCCGGGCACAACAGCTGGCGCTTCCTGCAATAGTATAAATTATTCCTTTGGTATTCAGATCCCACACAAACATCATTTTCTCAGGGAATGAAGCCTGAATATAAAGCGAACTCCCCTCAACATTGATATTAGTCAGAACACCATCATAAATTTTCCAATGTGATACATATATAAGCTTGGTAAGGTCCCAGTGATATACATGGCCATCCGCATGTAATGTATATAACTCACTACCACTGACGGCCATGTCTGTTACTGAGGCATTACTATTATCAAACCGGGCAAGACGCGTTGAGTTCGTTGCATCCCAGATCTCCAGTGCTCCTCCAACAGTACCAACGATTAACTGATCATCAGTGGACATCATCTTTGCGACGCCATTATTGTCGTCAACTTCGATAGTTCTTACTGTGTCGAACTTACCTTCTTCATAGAACCTGACGGACTTTGATGTCGCAGACGACACTGCGACAGCTCCATTTACAATCACCAGATCAGAAGCTCCGGAAGGAAAAGCGGATATAGTCGCTGCCTGTCTGACCTGAACAGAAGCTGCCGAATAGGTATCATTAGGATCGGTGTTATCCTGGTATTCCTGGACAGCAGTTCTCCCATCAGCATCTGCATCACTATTCGCATCAGTTGCGTCGAGAGGATCCAGACCGTACGTCAATTCAAACGCATCGTTCATTCCATCGCTGTCAGCGTCTTCCTGACCGCTGCGGTCAACATCAACCCCATACGGAATACCATCTCCGTCGAAATCTACATTTCCCTGAGGCAAGGGCACATCAGGATCGTGCTCACTTTTATCCAGGTAGTCTTTAATTCCATCCCCATCGCTATCAAGAACAGACCTAAAACCTTTGACTATACGAAATTTTGACTCATAACCGGAGTAACTGCCCATATATTGGAGAAGGTCGGTATATCCATCGTCATTTGCAGTGTAAAACGCCCACGCATCCTGAGATCCTCCCGTCACTAATTCCACGGGCTTGATTAAAGGCGCAATGGCCTCTGGCTCAGTTATTCCGACGCCACTAGCAAACAAAAACTCCCAAGCCCCTGACGAAAAATCATTTGCCAGGCCACCATTGTACGAAAGACTAAAGATATACCTATGGCCCTTTCGGATAAGATAGTCAGCACCATTATCAAATCCGGCTTCACCAATATTTGGAAATACCATAACAGGGTTGTTATAAATCGTAGTATTAGCTACAAGAAGCTTGGCAGCTGCGGGAGTATAATTTATACCGTCCCAGGCACCAGAAAATAGAGATATCACAGATTCTTTATCGTAGCCTGACGACGGAATATCAAAACCACTTACAAGAATATCTGGCACAGAGTCGCCATTCATATCCGCAATGTCGATACCCCCACTAATAGAACCAAGTGCCACCTGCTGCCAGACAATACTGCCGTGAGGAATCCCCTGGGGAGATCGCTTGAATATGTATAGATTTTCAGAGGACGTACTATACGCCCAAAGTTCTTCGCTGTTTGCACCATCAAAGTTTGCAAACCCGACATAGAGATCACCTGATACCGGAACAGAAAACAGGGATACAAGCTCGGGGGCAGCATAACGATTATCACCAAGCTGCTCACAATAAAATAATTTACCCTGACTTGTAGAAATCAGTAGATCAGGCAGCGTATCTACATTCCACAGTGCAGGAACAATACTTACTGGACGACCATTGACCTGCTCATCCCACGTATAGTCAGCACCTTCATAATCCTTCAAGTATTCGAATGCAGCAGAATCAACTACGAGGGGTGAGTAAAGCCCAATATCCGCATATTGCGCCGGCATACTTAACGCTGACGCTGGATTTTTAGAAAGAATATATTCATCCTGGTTAGAAAACCCGTCGCCATCGTAATCCCCGTCTGGGTCATAAGTACCGGACAAAAATTCACTGCCATTTGAGATCCCGTCACCATCGAGATCCAAATCACCAAAACGCACAGGATCATCTGGGTTATCTGGATCTAAGCCACTCGCTATCTCAAGTGAATCGTATACACCATCACCATCGGAATCATATCCTTCGGGCAATGGAAGGTCGTATCGTTTTAATACACCTCGGCCATCAATTTGAATATTGGCAACGATCTCACCTGATACTCTTAAATCGATAACATCACCTACCCGCGCCTTACCTAGACTGCGAGGTCCAATTGTTGCCTCTAGTGGGATTTCAAGAAAAAAATTGTATGCATTTACTGCGTTCAACTCAGCATCGGCGAGCAGTACACCTGAACGAGACGCAGAAACTAACATTCCATCCCGTTCTATTTTCTGGTTTGCAGAACGGATTTCACCGTGCACTACAAACGAAGGCTCAGGCAAACTTCCGTGCACATGAAAAGGGAGCAAAAAGGCAATTAAAAGAGAAAAATATTTCGGAGCTTGCTTCAATACAGAAAAAGGGGACTTGTAGACAAATTCCATTTTCACACCCTACTAAAGTAGTAATTCCACTGAGGGCGCAACCATAACACAGAATTTGTTGAGAACAATGTCATTTACTGACACTTAGTGACAAAGGCATCGTTCACCTTGATTTTTCTTGAGCTGATCAATAACCAAGAAGTAACTTAAATGTTTAGCAATCACGTCCCCCTTGCCACCAAGGGGACATTACAGCTGTTTAACTCAGTAATCCACCGCCGGAAAGATCGACTCAGCGTAGAGCTGCAATTCATAGATCCATTCCAGTTTCTGCGGCTCGTGTGCAACCCGCTCTGCCGTTTGTTGAAGTAACGGAGCAAACTGCTCGAACGTGAGTAATGGTGAGCCAGGTACGCCCTGCATCAAGCGTGATGTGCGGTGTTGCTCCCAACGCTCGCGTTCGTCTTCGTTGAGAGTGTCGGCGAAGTTGCGCGCACGGTAGCGGAACAACATTTCTTCGCCTCGATCGTCCTGAAACGGATTCGGGTAATCCGCCAGATCCCAGCCTTCCATGCGCTGAATTTCATCCATCGCTTGTTTATCTGCATTTGAGAAGAAGCCGTCGTACAGACGAGCATCCACGTCTTTAATCGGTGCAAATTCACGACCACCAAATACCTGGGCCATTTTGTCAGCCAGAGAGCCTGCATCACGCAGTATTTTCAGGTGTCGGCGCAGATTATCGCCGCTGATATCCCAGCGAGCTGCCTGATCTGGCGTCAGGGTATTCGCTGGTGCTAATACCGGTGATTTGTTGATGTGTATTTCTTTGAGCGGTAGGCGTGTCATACCTTCTGGCATATCGGCCGCGCGGGTAAATACACGCTCTGAAATCTGTTCAGGTGTCAGGTCGTAAAGCGGCGTAGGATCAACCGACAAATCCCAGGCGATAAAGCTGTTCTTGTTGGTCGGGTGCCAGCACAGCGGCGCAATAATGGCCATGCAGCCCTGCTCGACTGGGAACATACCGGATACGTGCATCAACGGTTTATGCCCTGTCACGTCGACTAAGCCGCCCAAAACCTGCTTAGAGCGGTGTTGATATAGATAACGGTATAATTTTGGTTGCTTTTCTTTGATCAGGCGCGCCAGTGCGATGGTTGCACGCACGTCGGATACCGCGTCATGAGCTTTACCATGATCCAGGCCATTGGCAGCGGTCAGGTGCTCCAGTTTAAAGCTGGTTTTACCGAGGTCATTCTTCGGCCACTCGATGCCGTCCGGGCGCAGTGCATAGGCGCAGCGCACCACATCGAGCAGATCCCACCTTGAGTTACCGCCCTGCCACTCACGCGCGTATGGGTCATGAAAGTTTCGATAAAGGGTATAGCGTGTGAACTCGTCATCGAAACGGATGCTGTTGTAGCCAGCGACACAGGTGCCGGGCTGGCTGAACATCTCGTTGATGCGGGTTATAAATTCGCGTTCCGGTACGCCCTTCTGCTGGCAATCCTGCGGGGTTATGCCGGTAATAAGCACAGCCTCCGGATGAGGCAGGTAGTCGTCTGACTGGCGGCAGAAAATCTCTACAGGTTCTTCGATTTCATTGAGGTCTTCGTCGGTGCGGATGGCGGCGAACTGTGCCGGGCGATCCCAGGCTGGATTTGCGCCAAAGGTTTCGTAGTCGTACCAGACGATGGTGTTCACTCAATGCTCCCGTGGAGAATTCTGTTAATTCGGTATGTCGTTTGTGTGACAGGGGGTAGTTTAACGATTTGCGGCTTTGCATAAAACAAAACCCCCGAAGGATCTCCTGCGGGGGTTGCGAATCAGACGATCAACCGGTGCTTACCAACCTTTGCGTGGGTTACCCGGTACGATCCAGCCCTGCTCTTCGTTACCTGGCAGTTGCGGCAGTTCACCGAACATCAGGTAGTAGTGGGCGTCACGGGATGACTGACGCGGCAGCTCTTCCATTGGCAGGTGGCCAGTCACTTCGTAAGAAACGAAGGTCATGTTAGGAAGGTTGGTTTTAAACTGCTTCATGATGCGCTCTGGCGTCCACTCGTCCTGCTCACCCCACATAACGAGGGTTGGCGTTTCGATGTACTTAACGCGATCGCTTTCGTTGTTACCTTCTTCCAGCTGATCTTCCATGGTGCGGGCAACTTCGATAAAGGCTGTACGGTTGCCTTTACGCAGCATCATGTCCTGGTTGCGACGGACGACTTCGTCAGTCAGTTTTTCGTCGTCAGCGTACATAGATTCCATGCGGTCACGTACACGGTAGCGTGGCAGTGTCCAGGAGTTCAGGCCCGCCAACACAGGAATGGTGTTGTATCCGAGTACCGGGTGTACTTCCTGATCGAAGCCAGTGGAATCAACCAGCACCATGCTTTCAACGCGTTCTGGGAATTCTTTGGCGAAGTTCCAGGCGATAAAACCACCGTATGAGGCTCCAACCAGTTTTACTGAATCAAGGCCAAGCTTGTCCATAAAGCCTTCGACCTTGCCCATCATGTATTCAACATCGTAGGTTTCAGTCGCTTTATCTGGGCCAGTCAGGCCGTGGCCCGGCAGATCGAGACGAATAACGCGGAAATCTGTCGCCATGCGGTCCGCCCAGGCATCCCAGACGTGCAGCGAAGAATGTTCGCCGTGCAGCATAAGAACGGCTTCGTCACCAAAGCCTTCGTCGGTGTAGTGCATCACCAGACCGTCGATTGCAGTGAACTTGGAGCTCTCGTCTGTGTACTTTTCGGTCAGTTCAGACAGTGGGCGTGAACCCAGCCCGAAGTAGGCACAGCCCGTAGTTACAACGGTAGTTGCGACCATGCTGGCAACCGCCAGAAGCTTGATGAGTTTCATCGTGATCCCCGGAATTATTCTTTTTTATTCTTTATATACAGGTGTCGTTACCTTACCACAGGTTTATACCTGCGTCTCCACCTGAGATGCAATACTCAGAGTGTGCTGTTAGGGCTTCCCAATCCGCCTCAGGTGGTTAGAATGGATGCCTTTTTCAGCAACATCGTAAAGCAGAATTCATGTCTTTCTTAAAGAAGTTATTTAGCAAGGATAAGCCACGCCAGACCACTCACAAAGGCTCAAAGAGCAACGCGCCCCGCAAGGCCGCTAAAGCCGAGCCACAGAGCCCCGTCGACGCGATACTTCAAGAACAGAACCCAGAGCGCCTGCGCGAGCTGATCAGTGCGATCAACAGCGACACCGACCTCGAGAGGCTGATTCGCGAGGGAAGCAAGGCCGCTCGCGCCGCTACAGAGGAAATCTGGCTGGCCCGCATTGCACCAAACGGTACTTTGCCTACAGGCGCTAACGACGAAATGCTCATTCGCATTGCTTCCTTGTCGGCCGACCCGGTACTTAGCCAGAACGCTATTGCCGCAATTAAGGAAGAATCACGCCGGGCTGATATTGCGATATCTCACGGCACCGCGCGTGTTCGTCTCGCTGCCGCCGAAACCATTACCGACGCTGCTCTTCTGCATGACCTGCAAAAGAAAGCACAAGGTAAAGACAAAGCCGTATACCGCTTTGCTAAAGATAAACTGGCTGAATACCACAAGCTTGAAGAAGTCCGTCAGAAACTGCTCGATGAGGCTGAATACATCCGCACCAATACCGAGACCCTATTGCGCTTGGGCTACGGCCCTGAGTTCACCGGTAAGCTGCAGGTACTGAAGCAGCGCTGGCAGGATCTGAGCACACGCGATGATGCGCCAGCGGCTGGAGACATCCCTGAACTGCTTAGCAAAGCTGACGCTCTTCTGACTGAAGTCAAAGAAGCTGAGCAGCGTGAAGCCGAGCAGCTGGCGCGCCAACAGGAAGCAGAACAGCGTCAACAGACTCAGGTTTCTCACCTGAAAGAACTGCTCGACAGCGTATCTGCAGACAGCACTGCTGAAGGCCTGAAAGCCGCGCTTCTGAGCGAAGAGCAAGCCTGGGCAGCAGCTACCGCAGACATCAGCGCCAGCGCTACCCTGCAGAAGCGTTACGATACCTTAGTCGCCGATCTGACTCTGGTGCTGACCACTCTGCAATACCACGAGAATACGCTTCAGGCCTCTGAAGGTGACGTTCCTGAACTGAACGCCGACGCTGCACGTAAGCATCTGGAGCATATTGAGTGGCCGCAAAGCATTGAAGCACCTGAGTGGCTGACTGCACTGCGCAAACTAGCCGGCAAGAAAGAAGCGCCTAAGCCTCGCCCTGCCGCCGCTGACGACTCTGCTGCAAAGCAGGAAGTCGAAGCTCTGCTTAAAACTCTGGAGCAGGCGCTTGAAGAGCATAAGGCGACGGAAGCCGCTGACGCCGTTAAGCGTATCAACCGTCTGAAAGACTCCCTGACAGCTAAGAGCCTGAATCAGATTGATGGTCGTCTGCGCCTGCTTTTGAATCAGTTAAACGAACTGCGTGACTGGCAGGGTTTTGCGGTAACACCAAAGAAAGAAGCCCTGTGCGCGCAGATGGAAGAGCTGGTTGGTGCGGATATCGCTCCTGATCTTCTGGCAGATCGTATTAAAGAGCTGCAGAGCGAGTGGAAAACCCTTGGTCATTCTAACGACCGTGAGTTATGGGCACGTTTCCAGGAAGCTTCTGATAAAGCCTACGAGCCATGTAAGGCATGGTTTGCAGAACAGGCAGAACAGCGCGCGAAGCTGGTGACTCTGCGCGAGCAGCTGATCAGCGAACTGACCCGCTACGAAGCTGAAATGAACTGGGAAAGCGCCGACTGGAAAGTCGTGCAAAACACCCTCAATGCTGCACGTGATACTTTTAAAACCTACTCTCCGGTAGACCGTGGTTCGCACCAGCGTACCCAGAAAGCGTTTAACACAGCATGCGATGCCATCTACGCTCACCTGAAAGCAGAATACGACCGTAATCTGGCAGCTAAGAAAGCCATCGTCGACAGCGCTGAAAAAATCGCTACCGCCGAGGACCTCTCTGGTGCAGCAGATGCGATCAAGAAGCTGCAGCAAGACTGGAAAACAGTGGGTGTTACACCACGAGGCCCGGATCAGAAACTCTGGACGGCACTGCGTAAGAATGCAGATGCGGTATTCAGTCGCCTGAACGAAGCTCGCGATGCACGCAAAGCAGAAATAAATGAAACCGTTTCTACCGCAGAAGCCATTGTTAAGGCTGCTGTTGAAGCCACGGAAGACAAAGCTAAAGCGATCTCTGATGCACGTGATCAACTGCGTAATATCGAGCTGCCTAAAGGTGCGCAGGTACGCCTGAGCAAAGAGCTCGATGACCTTGATCAGGCACAGCGTGATGCTCAGCAAGCCGCACGCAATGCTGCCGCTAAAGAGAAGTGGCAGACCCTGCTGGATAGCCTGAATAAAGGCGCAACACCAGACGGCGACTTGCCTGCCGGTATTGATGCTGGCTGGTTCTCTCAGGAAAAATCAGATGAATCAGACGCCCGTAAGCTCTGTATCACGATGGAAATTCTGGCAGAAACTGAATCACCAGAAGAAGACCGTACCGCTCGTATGGAGCTTCAGGTTCAGCGCTTAGCAGAAGGATTAGGCAAAGGCCGCAGCAAAGAAGAAGAGCGTGCAGAACTGATTCGTCAGTGGCTGGCAACGCAGGCTGATGATGCTGCTTCAGGTCGTTTTGTTAAGGCGCTGGAAGCAACGCTTTAATCACTGAAACATTTTCTGGCAATAAAAACGGGCTGAATATTCAGCCCGTTTTTTTGTCTGCTATTCGAGGAGAATCAGCTTACTCCTCTTCTTCAGCGCCCTTCACGATTAAAAATCGATACTCACCGTCAGTCTCTTCACTGACCAGCATTTCGTGATTCAGAA
>Ga0255776_10002805_pt1 | contig 19230 bp, 14 predicted proteins | sample 071ome_19_FD_179974 | JGI IMG/M metagenome (GOLD analysis project Ga0255776, IMG submission 179974) | Coastal salt marsh microbial communities from the Groves Creek Marsh, Skidaway Island, Georgia - 071413AT metaG (version 2) | ecosystem: Environmental > Aquatic > Marine > Intertidal zone >... | reverse complement strand
ACACAAATTCGATGTTTCGGACAACTGTCTTCTGTGAAACAAAGCGCCGATAGCTTTTCCTCTTCTCTCTACTGGTTCACCTCGCTCTAATATTATTATTTTCGTATCCGCTGCGCTTTGTCTCGCCAACGTCAACGCGCAAAACAATCCCGCGGGACCTAAACCGACAATAACGACTGTTCTTTTTTTCTTCTGTTCCGTCGTCGACCCTGCATCATTCGTCGACGCCACATTGTTTCTCTCCGCGTTTTCAAAATCCTCCTCGTCAACTTCGTCCTCCATCTTCGCCCGTTCCACTTTCTTCCTCTCCGCGAACACGCGCTTCCTCGATCCGCCGCACCTCTCCACGAACGCGTCCGAAACGTCAATCACGTACGAAAATTGTACGCGCTTTCCACCATCATCAATGTCACCACCACCACTCCTCTTCGCGGCGGTTTTAAAATCAGCTCTTCGCGCGTCGCACGATTTCCGCGACACTCTCATCGAACAAAAACGACGACGCGTCTTCTCCTCTTCTTCCTCGTCGTCCAAAGCGCAAAGCGCTCGCCACGCGCTCTCAAAACTCAGGTGTAACACTTTGCACACTCTCTCCGCGATTGGCCGAGTGATGGTAAAATCGTCCTTCCCTGCGTCGTCGTCCGCGTCGACGCGGACGTCAAACACGCGCCATCCGTTTTTTTCTTCTTCTTTGTCCTCGTCTTCTTCTTTTATCGTCGTCGTCGTCCTTCTCGTCGTCGAAGACGCGGCGACGAACTCGTTGTTTCTCGTCTCCGTCGGTGGCGGCTTCGACGACGACGAAGAAGACCTTCTCTGCTTTCTCTTCTTCTTCTTCTCGGAAGGCGACGAAGACGACGCGGACTGGGCCGCGAAGTAGCAACGGCGCGGAGTCAACGCGGAGGAGGACGCTCGCATGTGCACACGTCGTCGTCGTCGTCGTCGTCGTCGTCGTTCGCGCGATCGAACGCGTTGTGCTGACGATAAAGTGACGACGCGTGCGTTTCTAACGAACATTTCTTCACTTTCCAATTCAACAAAATCTCGAGAAACGTTATGCTTCGTCGAGCGCTCTCGGCCGCGCGCGCTTGTTCTTCTTCTTCTTCCGCCACGAATAATCGGTTCTCTTCTTTTCACTCGTCGTCGTCGCGGAGAAGACAAAGTTTTTTGGTCTCGTTTTCAACAACCTCTTCTTCGTTCTCTGCCGCCAACGAAGACGACGACAAAAACGCATCATCCGTCGACGCTTCGTTGCACTTCAAAACTGGCGGTGAGATTGACACTCTCGCGCTCATGCGTCAGCTGCAAAAGAACAACGCGTTCAACGAGCAACAGGCGGAAGAGGTGGTCAAGATGTTCATGAAGTGCATGAAAGCGGCGGATTTCGTGACGCACGCGGAGTTGCAAGTGGAAGCGCAGAGGAACCGGCACAAATTCGCGACGTATCAAATGATTTCGGACGCGCGCATAGAACGAGCGAACGTGAAATCGGAAACCGTGGAGAGAGATTTAAAGCAAGAGGCGGAGAAGATACGGTCGGAATTGCGGTATAACTTTGAGAAGATGAACCAGACGAGTCGATTGGATTTGAACTTGGAGAAAGGTAGGATGCAGGATAACTTGACGCTAATCGATAACAAGCTTTTGAGCACCGAATTACGGTTGGATCGAGAGATCCAATCAATGCGAACGCAGTTAGAGATTAAGGTGAATGATATCATCAGGTATGGAATTGGGACGTTGGTCTCGATTGGAGCGCTAGGGTTAGGTTTTTTACGGTTTCTGACGTAAAGCGCTACCATTATCATCATCATCGTTATTATTATTATTATTATTCTCTCCACTCGCGCGCATCTTCAGCGGGTGGTACCTTGTATTGCTATATTTTACTACATTTATCTAAATTATTGAATGATTTTACTCGAACCAGAACGTCTGCATGCTCGCTTTCATCGCGCGTTTCTTTCGACCGAGTTCGTGCAAAACGCACTCCATTGCATCCATCGGGTCCAACTTTTTCGGATTGCTTCCCCACGCGACCGATTTCCACACTTTCTCGATCGCTTTCTGTTTGTTCTTGATTTCCGATTTTGGAATTTGCTTCAGAATATCAATCGTTTTCTCGGCGTCGACTTCGGCGATTTTTACGCTCAACTTGGTCCAATCTAAACTGTTTTCGTACGGCAACTCGATTTCATCGGCGATGATGACTGGGATGCATCCGACCATCATCGCTTGGTACGCTCTCAACGTCCACGGCGACCATCCCCTCGGACACAAACAGAATGTGGATTTTCTTAGCTCTTTGCGATAACAGTCTCGATCACACGATGAAATTTCTTCCGTGAAAATCACGTCTTTGTGTTTCTTAAACGCCGCTTCCATCTTTGGTCGAATACCTCGCGAGTACGCCAATATTCCAGCTTTGTTTAAGATCGTGCCTCGGAAAAACGCAAAAATATCTTTTTTCAGAGACGATTGTTTCCTCAACTTACCGTCGATAAACTCTGAATCTGGTTCTAACCCTGGGATGACGATATCTTTCCACGTGTTGAACTGTTCTCCAAACGACCGATCGCCTTCTGGCGTGAGAAAGATTGATTTCTTAATCAGCTTCTTCCAATCTCTAAAAATATGCGGCCCTCTTGCGCCGGGGAACGACCACACGTGGTCTCTCCCATCCGTTCTGTTCCAATACGGATATTCCGTTTGAATCGTTTTCAACGCGTCTCGATACCATAAATTTGTCACCTTCATCGCGTTGTTCGTGCCCGACTTTTGCGTCTCGCGGAACAAGTAACACTCGCCGTAGATTGGAACGAAGAAAAATTCCGCCTCCTCCGGATCGTTGGTTAGCACCGAATGGTGCAACAAATTCTCGTGAAAACGAATTTCCGTGCCGTATTGATCCGTGCGACACCTCGGTTGGTCCTTGACTAAATCCACGTTGTATTCAGGTTTCAAATCGTAGACGAAAATCTTGAAATCGTGTATGCCTCGTTTTGGTATCAAATCGTCCAAGAACGGATCGTCCGCCGCTTTGCTACTTTTACTACGTTTACTACCACTACTGCTGCTACTGCTGCTGCTACTTTCATCGTCTCCGTCTTCGCCGGACGATAACAAATGCCTGCGTCTCTGAGACTCTCCCCCTCCCCTTTCCTCCTCTTCCTCTTCTTCGCACGTCGGCTTCGGCGGACACTTTCGCTTCGGCGGACACCGAATCGCCTCGCCCGACGCCGCGCTCTCCTTCGCTTCTTTCAAAATCGTCTCTATGAACCCGTTCATGTTCTTCTCCAACTCTTTCACCGCACCTTCGACTCGTAAACTCGTAAATCGTTCCTTTTCTGCTCGTTTCTCGAGCTGAAGCCATCGGTAGGAATCGTTCGCGTTTTCGCGCGCCAGCATCGAAAGCAAGGCGAGGAAGAGACCAAAGAAGATTTTAAAGGCAAATTTCACGTCGCCATCTTCTCCGTCCTCGGGTTCTCTGACGCCAAATCCAATCTGAACGGCGCGCGCGATTCTACCCCGCCCGTATTTCCCGCTCTTCGCCGCTCGCGGATAATGTTTATTCTTCGAGTTCGTGCCGACGTCGACGGCGCTTATTCTTTTCCCTTTCGGTGGGGAGTTGAAGTCGTGTTGTCGTTCGAAATCATTTTCATCGTCGTCGCGAATGTGTCCTCCAAAACCGCCGCCGTGTGAATTCCGACGAGAGATGATGGAACCGCTCGAGGACGGCGCGCCAGTTCCTCCTCCGTCGTTCACGCGCTCTTGCGCCCGGAGCTCTCGCTCCAGGATGGCGGCCGGATCCATTTTATAGTTGTTGTTTTGAAGATTTTTTTCTCGTAAAATGTCTCTCTTCTCGACAGAAAAACGCGCGTTTTTGTGCACACAACAAGAAACGAATCAAAACATCACGACATCATGTCCGATCATCAACAAATGGACCCGCGAATGCAACAGTTCCTCGAAGAAGAAAAGCGCAAAGCCGTGTTCAACGAAGTCGTGGCGCAGTTAGCGAACGTGTGCTTTGAAAAGTGCGTGACGTCGCCGTCTTCGAAATTGAGTTCGTACGAGGCGACGTGTTTGAGCCATTGCGCGCTGAGATACATGGAGAGCGGGCAGGTTATTTTAGGGAAGATGCAAGGGCAGTGAAAAATGCGCGTTGTTGTTATTTTCCAAACAGTAGTAGTGTACACGAGTAGATTAGTAGCAGAGAGAGGGTGTGTGTGTGTTCGCGCGCGCTAGCGAGAGAGAGAGAGAGAGAGAGGGCTTCTTCTGTTCGCGAAAGAGAGAGGAAAAGCGGCGGAACATTTTTAACACATGTAGTAGAGTTTTTAGTGGGTTTTGTGAATAGTGCGAACGCGATGGTACCGTTATTGTCGTTCTTTACAGAGCTTATCGCTTCGTTATTACTTCTGCGCGTTTCTTCTTTTCTAAATACAGCTTTTTATATCTACGGCGGCGGGCGGCGTATCCTCTCTCGCTCTCGCTCTCTCGGATCTCTGTTTTGTATGTTTTACATTTTTAGAAGTACGCCTCGTGTTCCGTTTCTTCGAGCGAGTCTTCGTCGTTTTCAAACTGACCAAAATCTTCCGGACCGTCGTCGTCGTCGGTTTCGTCGTTGTGTGCGTGGTCGTCGTCGCTGTGGTCGTCGTCGCGATTGTTCTTGCCGTGGTTGTGATGGTGGTCGTCCTTCTTTTTGGAGCCGTCGCCTCCGGTTTTGTTGGCGTCACGATCGGCGCTTCGGCCTCGGCGTCCGCTTCTCCTCGCGGCGGCGGCGCTGTCTTTTGTCCCGTGGTGGTCGTCGTCTTTCCTTCCGCCTTCGTCTTTGTCGTTGTCGTCGTCCGTGGAATCGTCTAAAGTCGTCGCCGATTTTCCGCCTCGTTTTCGTTTCTCCAACAACCGTTTCCGTCTTCGTTTTCGTTTCCTCTCCTCGGCGTCTCTGGCGGCTTTCGAGAGTCGAGTCAAATCCTTCCCGGCGGATTTCAACGTCGCCTTCCCACTCGCGGTGGCCACTTTATCATCGTCGTCCGAAGACGAGCGATATTCCTCTTCCTCTTCCTCGTCGTCAAACTCGTACCCGTCCATCTCGTCGTCTTCGGACGACGATTGATACTCGTCCTCTTCTTCCGCTTCCAACTCTTCCAGTTTGTTCAAACGTTCGCCAAAGTTGTCCGCGTCGCCGACGTCGTCGCCGCCTTTGCTCGCTTTCCTCTTTGCCGGAACCGTTTTCGCGTTCCCGCTCTTTTTCTCTTTGTTGTTGTTGTTGTTGTTGTTGTTGTTGTTGTTGTTGTTGTTGTTGTTGTTGTTGTTGTTGTTGTTGTTGTTTCGTTGCCGTTGTTGTCGCTCCTCTTTCATCTTCATCTTCTTCTTCTCTTTCAAATGTTTCGGCCGCAAGTGCTCGAATTCCACCATGATTTCATCCGGAAACCCGATTTCTTCGTCGAACATCCAATCTTCCACGGTGTCTTCCAGCGTCCAACTCTTCGACTTTTTCTCTTTCCCCGAATCCTGTTCTCCTTCTTCGCTTCCATTTTCGCCGCCGTTGTCGTCGTCGGTTTCTTTTCCCTTCTTCTTCTTCTTCTTCTTTTGCGCCGACGACGACGACGTCGTCGATTCGCGCCTTCGCTCCTCGTCTTTTTTCAGCTCTTTCCAACTCTTCGTGAACTTCTCGTCTTCGTCTCGCGCGGTCGTGTCTTCGCTGCGCATGTAATACGGCGACGTTCGGTAAAAGTTTCGAAACTCGGCCGCCAGGGCGGCGAGTTCGATCTCGTCCTTCGTCAGCGTTTTCTTCGCTATCCGCGAGTAGTCCAGAGGTGGGTACAGAGGGTCTCTTCTGGTGCCACCATCGGTGGTCTCTCCTTCTTTGTTCTTCTCGTTGTTCTCGTCGTTTTCGTCGTCGTCGTCGTCGATGGCTTCTCTCTTCACCGCCGTCGTCGTCGTCGTTCGCGCAGCCATTTTCTTTTCTTTCTTCTTTCTTTTTTTGTGTTGTTTTGTGTTTTGTGAGAACTTTTTTTTTGCATTTTTTTTTCCTCCCAACGAGAGAGAGAGAAAGATATTTTTTCTCGCATGTCTCTCGGAATGTCTTCTTCTTCTTCTCGCTTCTTCTTCTTCTTCACTTTTATATATCTTCTGAAAAAAGTACACGAATCCGAGGCGATGACGATCGATAACTTACACATTCACTTATGAGAGCGCGAGAGCGATGATCAAAAGACTGTATTCTGAGCCTCATTCTTCTTCTTTTTTCTCATTTTTTTCTTATTCCCGAGGGTGTCTTTTTTTTAGTGTCTCTCTTTTCGTCTCTCTCTCTCTCTCGCGCGAGCGATGTGAAGACGCGTGACCGCCCGAACCTCGACGAGATGAGGCGATGATATAAAAAAGTACCGTTTAATATATATGAATTCAATTCATGACTACACACTTCATCCTGAGCCTCCTCTAGGGCGCGCGCGGGCGGTAACGGTTCGTTTTTTTTTTTGCATCTCTCTTTTCTTCTTGGAAATATTTTTTGCCACGGTAGAGTTTTATATGCAATAGCAGGGGTGTCGAGGTGGTCTTTTTTCTTCGGCGATGATGATTTAATAATCCGAAATGTATTTATGATTTCACGACGCGGAATGCGCGTGATGTGGTGATTACAAAATTTATTTTGAGCCGAGGAACGAGCATTTCGACGCTTTTGCGTGAAAGGTAGAAAAAAAGGGCGATGACGAGAAAAACGCTGAATGAAAGCAAACTTGCGAGATGATTACAAAATAGTTAGAGTGTATATCTGAGCCCAAATACTTAGTAAGTAGTCGCTACTTATCGAATGAAGAATGCGCGTATCTCTATTTTCCTCTACAATATCTACTTTATGAAACTACCTGTGTTGTCTAGAATCTATCTTCCTCCTCGACTGCGACGATGTCGTCCTTCGCTCCTCTCTCTTCGCCGTCGCCGTCGTCGTAATCTCTCGCGTGTTTCTCAATGCGCGATATTATGCTCGCCTTATTCCCACCTTTCGGTAAATTGTGCGCGTCCAAGTACGTTTTCAACTTATCGACGGTGTACTCGCTCAAGTTACCTTTCTTCGCACTCTTGACAAAACTTTCAAATCCGGGATGGATTTCTTGGAGAACCGTTTTGATGGCGGCGTCTTTCGCGGCTTTTCGTTTTCGACCAACGATACCGTTCCCATCGTTGTCGTCCGCCTCCTCATCGTCGTCGCCGTTTCCTCCCCTGTCTTGTTGTTCGACGCCGTACGTCGCTCGACTGAAATTTCGAATGTGTGCGATGACGCCGTGCTCTTTCCACAGCTGTTCAATCGGCGGGGCGGTATCGTCGGAGATTTTCTCCACCTTGCGTTTGTTCAACGCGATCGCTTCCAGGGCTTTGTAGTGAGCCTGTAACTCCGGGTTCGAAATTCTCGTCGGATGGTATTCTTGAAGTTCTAGGGATTCCACCAAACCTTCCGCGACTTGAATTTGCGTCTCCGTCGCGCTCGTTTGCGCTGCATTTCCCAGCGTCTTTTCCGGTTGGCGCAAATCGTCCCGAAAAGGAACTCTGACCACGTGAAATCCCGCGGGAACACCTAAATACGCATCGTTTTCAACTTGAGGAATCAACGCGACGTACTTCACCTGCGATTTAGTGTTATACACGTCCGCGCACAACATCGACACGCGTCTCTCGGCGCACGCCGTTAAGAGAGCGCTGAATGCCTCTTTGCCGCCGAAAACAGTTTCGTCTGGTCGTACAAATTTGCCTTGACCTTTCAACAGTCGATCTCGTTGCGCCACTTCGCTCGTATCCACGAAACCCAAACAATGCATCCCGAGTTTACACGCGTTCGCGTGAAAGTTCTTGCTCGCCGCGTACGTCGCTTGCTTCTCCGTATTCTTGACGATGACTTTTTGCTTCTCTGGCCCAATCTCTAAGTACGACTTCTTCGGCGCGACGACTTCTCCGGACTCTTTGTCTAAATACACCGTTTCCGTTCTTAAATCTTGATGATCCTCCGCGTCCACGTACTTCGGAGCCGGTTTAGTTGTCTTTTGCACCAAGTGCACGATCGTGAACGGTAACGCGAACGTGCCGTCGTTGAACCAAACTTTTGTTTTTCTGGGGCGACGTCTGGAGACTTTACGTCTGGAAACCACTTCCAAGTTCTCCACTCTCGTTTTCGATGAGGCGACGATATCGAAACACTCGTCTTCGTCCGATGCTAATTCGTCGTTAATGTTGATGTTATTAACGATGGTCTTGTCTTGATGTGATACTTCGCCGCCGTTGTTTCGAATTTTCTTCCGTCTCTCCATCCACGCCTGTTCCTCTTCTTTCAACATCCTCTGCACCTCCTCGTCGTCTCCGGCGTCTTTCAGCGTTTGCATCACAATCTTCCGCCGTCGAGTCATTTCCTCCTTCTCGCGTTTCTTCCTCGCCGCGCGGAACTTTCTCAACACCTCTCTCCAAAACGATCCTTCGGAGACGTCGAAATCGTCAAACGCGTACTCCTTCTCCCCGTCGCGTTCGACGAGTCTCCCGTCGTCGCCGATTTTCGGTCCCGGGAACAGTTCTAATCGAACGCCCGCGTTTGCCATCTCCTCGCACCTCGCGATTGTCGCTTCTTTCGCCGTCTTCTTACCACCACTACTTTTAATCTTCTTATTTTTCTGTGGCGTGTCGTTTATATCCTCGCTCTTCGTCTTAAACACGACGTCGTCGTTCGTAAACACGTACGCGCTCCTCCTCGTCTTCGCGTTCCTACTCAACATGTGCGACGCCGTCCACAACGCGTGGTTCACCGCGTTCTCGCCCTCGTCTTCCTCCTTCCTGCTCCCGATCTGCTCTTCGAACAGCATCTCTCCAAACTCGCCCTCGTCGATAAAATTCGATATCGACCCGACTCTTTCCGCCGTGATCGGCGCCAGTTCGTGCAGGACGAAAATCTTGTCAAACTCCAACTCCCCTCGACGATTTTTCGTGTTGTACAACACGAGTCCGATTTCATCCTCCGGAGAAGAGACGACCCGGTCTCGAAGAACGTTCCGGTACGCGTTCAGAGCGACTTGGACGTAATTATACTTCGAAGAAGAAGATATTTCTTTCGCGTCTTTCTTCTTCGTCCCGTCCTCGTTTAGTTCTTCATCTTCTTCTTCGTCCTCGCGAACGTAAAAGTAATTTTTCGAAATTGGATGCCGGTTTGTTCTCGAACAATCGACGAGAAAAACGATCGATTCTCGCTGCGATTGGAGCGAATTTTTCGCGCCGAACGCTTTCTCGCCATCGTCGAGGGTGGCGTCCACGTCCGCGTACTCCGCGTCGGAGGAATCGTCGTCGTTATTGCCACCACCGCTCGAGTCTTCCTCGAACATATTTCTTTCTGTGTTTTTCAAAAAAAGAAAGACGGTGCGGTGCGTGGTGGGTGCGCACAAATTCTGAAGAAGAGAGAGACTCTGTGATAAATATACTTTTGTTTTATAATTTGACCGCTACCATTACGACCGCTCCTCGTCGTCGCTATCACTCAACGACGCCTAAGATTAAATCGTTTCTCAATCCGGACTGGTGCATCTTATGGAGCGAAATAGACCCGCGATAACCTCTCTCGACGCACCTCTGCGCGCGGTCTATTTCAACCGCGGATTTCGCTTTCGTCGGTAAGCGAGAGTGAGCGGATTCATCGTACGCGGAGACGGTGTCGTTACCGGACCAGTCGGCGAGTTTAGCCACTTCCATGAACGTTTCTTCGTCGCAGATTGATCGCATTAAGTTTGATCTCGGGTGTCGGATGATTTCGCCGTCGGTGTTTGCGTTCGGGTCTACTTTTTTTACGTCTATCAATTTTTTACGCATGCCGCCGACGGAGCGATGTCCGTTGACTTGAACTTTGCCGACGCAGCACGGCACGCACACGAAATCCTTCTGCTTTTCCACGCACGTTTGTAAAACAACGTCCGTAGCTTTTCCGCACACGTGTAACGCCAACGCGACGTCGAAATCTTCGTCGAACGTTTCGATTAAAGACAATTTCGATCGCACGTTTGTTAATTTCGCATTCGCCGCGCGTTCCTCGAGCATGCGAATCGACGTTTCGTTCAAATCGACGCCGATAAAGTCGTGCTCGGGGAATAAAAACGCCAAAGCTAAGAGCAAATTCCCAGTGCCACATCCGAAATCGACAATCGTTTTCCTTTTTTTCTCGTTCTTTTCGCTACTAGTGCTATTGCTATTTCTACGGTCGCTCAACACGTTTCGCGAGCGCAACGCGTTGTAAATCTGTTCGATCTGTTTCCGCTTCCGAATGCCTCTCGCTTCCGACGTTTTTTTCGCCGTTCCAATCGATTGCACCGGATCGGCACTCTTCGGAAACTCGCTCCAATTTATTATCATCGGTGCATCTTCGCGAACGTCTTCGATGTCTTCGTCTTCGCGAACGTACAACTCCAAAAACGAGTCGAGTCGTCTCGTCGTAGACATCGAAGACATCGAAGACACCGCGGCGCCATCTTCCGGAAAAGGCTTCAAAACCGCCAAAAACTTCCCCAAAACCTCCTCGACGACCTCGTCCGTCTTTTCTTTATTCCTTTTTCTGTTTCGTTTCCGATGGTCTCTTTGCTTTTGCTTCTTTCTCTCCTCCTCTTCGTCGTCGTCGTCGTCCTCCGTAACTGTCTCCTTCGCCGCCTTCGAATTGGAACGAAGACGACGTAAACGATCGTCATCATCATCGTCGCAGAGAAGACGGGGCACACCTGCTCCTCTTCCGCTTCTCGAAAAACCTCGAATGCATTTTTCATCGCATCTCCTCCTCCTCCTCCTCGAGACCACACCACCACCACCACCAGCGGCAAAACGAGCGGCGATGCTGTTGCTCATTTTCTATGTCTCTCTTCGCATTTTTTTTGTGGTGAATTAATTTGCGTTTTGGATAAAAAAATTTTCCCTAAATCTTCACACTAAAAAGCGCGCGCGGTGTGTCTGTCGCTGCCCCAAACATGAACGCAATGCACAACTCCTGCGCGAAATGCATCAGACTCTCCTCGCTCCGCGCGACCGCTTCGTACGGAGGAGGAGGAGGTAGTTCTGCCTTTAGAAATAATAATGCGAGTAATAAAAGAATGGTCAACACCGAGACGACGTGTAAGAAGAAAGGTTTCGCGTCTGAAATCCTGAACGCCGCCGTCTCTAAGACGAAAGAAAAAGTCTCGAACACGGTCAACGGCCGCTCGGAAAATGGCTTCCAAAACCGGAAAGCGTTGAAACCTGGGTTAGTGACGCCGATGCGGAAAGTATACGAGGACACGATGAAACCTCCGTACGCGGACAGCGGCGTTTTACCGCCGTATAACGATTCCAAGTATCAATTTGCGAGGACGGCGGAGGAGATCGAAGGGATGCGCGCGGCGGGGTTGTTGGCGGCGCAAGTTTTGGATTACGCGGAGAGTTTGTGCCAGGTAGGGGTGACGACGGAATTTATCGACGAGAAAGTGCACGCGATGATTATCGATGCCGGGGCGTATCCGAGTCCTTTAAATTACGGCAAGTTTCCAAAGTCGGTGTGCACGTCGTTGAACGAGTGCATATGCCACGGGATACCGACACCGGACGAGAGTTTGATGGACGGAGATATTATAAACGTCGACGTGACGGTGTATTTGAACGGGTATCACGGGGATACGTCGAGAACGATTCGCGTTGGGAAAGTTTCCGAGCAAGTGGAGACGTTGTGCAAAGTGACCGAGGACGCGTTGGAAGCGGCGATTAAGATTGTGAAACCGGGCGTGCCTTTGCGACGAATCGGAGCCACCATTCACGAAATCGCCGATAAATACAAGTTCGGCGTCGTGGATAAGTTCGTCGGTCACGGCGTCGGTAAAGAGTTCCACTCCGGACCAACCGTCAGACACCACAGAAACAACGACCCGGGAACGATCGAAGCCGGAATGACGTTTACCATTGAACCGATGTTAACCATCGGCGGGACGAGAGATATCATGTGGAAAGATGGATGGACATCCGTCACCGCGGACGGGAAATGGACCGCGCAGTGCGAACACACTTTGCTCGTCACCGATACCGGGTGCGAAATCATGACGCTTTCGCCGGCGAAGAGTGCTCTCGGGGACCACTTAATTCGAGGCGCGCGATGATATTTATACATAGCTTGTGTACCAGTATATACTACGCGTTTAAAAACTACGAAGAAGAAGACAACTCTCTGATCAACGCTTCTATTTTCCCGGTCGTCTCTTTCGCCTCCGCCTCGCCGTACGGCACCGCCTCGCTGGCGCCCCAAACCGGCCCTGGCCAACAAATATCGTTCTCAAACCGTCCTAAAATGTGGCAGTGCAACTGCCTGCACACGCACCCGATCATCCCGGTGTTTAACTTTGTTATCTCCGGCCACCCTCCGAGTAAAACTTTCGAGAGTAAACTCATCTCTCGCATCAGTTGCAGTTGCAAATCGTCCGGCAAATCCGTGTACTCGACGAGACCGTTTCTGCGAGGGACTAAAACGACCCACGGCCACGTGGAGTCGTTGTTTAAATAGACGTCCGATAAAGGGAGAGAGCAGACGAAGTGTTTGTCGCCTCTGAGCGAGGGCCAGATTTCAAACGGTCGTTCTTCTTCTTCTTCTTCTTTGGTGCTCATATTGTGTTTGATGTGTGCGTGTGCGCGCGCGCGCTTTTGCGTGTGTGTTGTTATTTCTTCTACTCATAAAAGAAAGAAATCTCATCGAATTGGAAAAAAAAGTGATTCATGTCTTCACTTTTCGAGGACGGACACGAATACGCCGTCGTCGTCGTCGTCGCGATAATAATGTCTTCGCGCGAAGACGAAATCGAGGACGACGTGGAGGTGCGCTCTTTTCCCGAACGAACGAACGACTCTTTCTTCGACGACATCTCTCGCTCTCATCTTTTCAACACAACAAATCTCAATCTCTCTCGTTGAAATCTTTTCTCTTTTCCGCGGTCTTAACACACACAGGACGCGCCTCCCTCGCGCGTTTCCACCATTGACGACGCGATTCACGGCGAACCGTTATCGTCCGCGCGCACTTTGTGCCGAAACTCCTACCGGTTAGGTTTTTTCGGCCTCCCGTTCGTCTGGGGCGCGTGCGCGTACTACTTTTCTTCTTCGTCGTCGTCTTCCCGGGAAGAAGACGCCATCGGCGTCGTCGTGAGAAGAGACAAAGTCGTCGACGAATACGTCTCTAAGATGCGTTTCGGGTTCACAGTTTGGGTCGCGGTGGCTTCCTCGTGGACCGTGTTTTGGTTGGCGTTCGGCGAGAGCGTTTTTGGACGCGAGATGTGGGAGAGCGCGAGCGTCACGGCGCGCGGCAACAACGCGTTGTCGTGGTGGTTCTTCGGTGGTGGAGCCTCCTGACGCGCCTCGTGAGAAGTGAAAATGGAATATTTTTTTTCCCCACTAAAGCGCGCGCGCCTAGTATGCTTCAAAGAAGCGCTTTCTTCTGCGCCACCACCGCCGCCGCCACCACCGCCGCTACCACCGCCGGTGATTTTTGGAGAAGGAGAAGGAACGCGTCGTCGTCGTTGCATATTATTTCGTCGTCGTCGTCGTCGGAAAGAAAAATGAAAGCGTCGGCGTCTTCCGATGGTGGTGATGTCGTCCCCGAAGAAGCGCGGAAACCAGGCGTCGCGTCCGACGAGGAGATGAAAGCGTTCCTGGAGAAGAACAAAGGGAAGAAAGTGACGGTGGTGGATTCCAGAAACCCGGATTTCACGGTGGAACCGTCCGACGAGACGTACGGGAAAGCGGACGGGCCTTTTCCCATCGCAGATTGCGGGACTGAAAAACGTCCCAACGCGGTGAATTTACCGTTCGATAGAGAGAAGAAAGCGCTGAGCGGGTTCGAGGACTCGATGTTTTCGGAGAAGGACGCGCCGATAATCACGCACTGCGGCGGCGGCGGGAGAGGGCAGAAAAGTAAAGAGTGGTTGAAGGCGAAAGGTTTTACGAACGTGATTAACGGCGGCGGGCCGCAGGTTACGGCGTTGTGGGATATGTTTGGTAGTTTGTAGTGCGCACGTCATCGCACTCTGCACTTCTCATGTTACTCTTTCTCTCTCTCTTTCTCTCTCTCACACACACTCTCTCGCATACAATTTTATCAATTCTCCTCTCTCTCTCTCTCTCTCTCTCTCTCTGTTGTCTAAATATATATATCTTCTTCTTACGTTGTTTTCTGACCCGGGACTTCTTTCGTTTACTGTTGAGCGCACTGCACTCTCTCGCCTCCTCTCTCGTCGTCGTCCTCTTCGTCGTACGCGTTCCCAGCCGCTCTCTTTTCTTCCTCTCTCCTTCTCGCTTCTACTTGCGGGTCGACGTCGTGCAACTCCGACTCCTCGCCGTGCTCCAAGTCTAATTCAACCGTCGGTCGTTTCGGCAAGATGTTCTCCAACGCTTGGATTTGGTCGCCGGACAACTCGCCATTCTTCGGGAACTCAATGGTAAACTTCACAAACATTTTCCCCTTGTTGAACGGGTTCCCTCGGATTGGCATGCCTTCGTTTTGGATGGATTTCAAATCTCCCGGGCGAATGATCTCCCCTGGCTCGCAACCGACGATTAATTTTCGTCCGTCCAAGTGTTCGATTTGAAACTTGAACCCGCACAACGCTTCCGTCAACGTCAACTTCTTCTCAATGAACAAATCGTTTCCTTTTCTCGTGAACGTCTTGTGCTCTTTCTGTTGAACGACAAAAACAATATCCCCGGGCACGGTATCCGGCGCCTCGTCCGCTTCGCCGTTGAAAACAATCTTTTGGTTGTGCATCATTCCTTTCTCGATGTGCACTTCCAAAACTTTCTTCTCTTGGACCACTTTTTGCGCCTTACATCCCGGACATTTGTCTTTTTCGGAAATCGTTTGGCCATTTCCGTGACAATCCGGACAGACGGTTTGCATTTGTTGCACCATACCCGGGGCAATTTGTCGAACGACCAACTTCACGCCGGAACCGGAACATGTTCGACACGTCCCTAAAGCACCCGACTTGGACCCAGTTCCGGTACACTTCGGGCAAATAATATTCTTCGCCAACGATAACTTCTTCGTCACGCCGTTGTATAAATCTTCTAACGATAACTTCAAACCGTGGACGACGTCTTCTCCTCTTCTAACTCTCGATCGACCGCCGCCTCTCCCGCCGCCGCCGCCAAACGGATTCCCGCCAAACATCTGCTCAAAAATATCAAACGGCGACCCGCCGCCGCCACCAAAGCCACCGCCATCTTTCAACGCCTCTTCGCCGTAGTTATCGTACAACTCTCTCTTCTCTGGGTCCGATAAAACCTCGTACGCGTGCGTGCACTCTTTGAACTTCGCCTCGTCGCCGCCTTTATCCGGATGGTTCTTAATCGCCGCTTTTCGGTACGCTTTTTTGATTTCCGTCGCGTCCGCGGATTTCGATATCCCGAGGATGTCGTACAGTTTCGTGTCGTTGGACTGTTGTTGTTTTTGAGAGGTTTGGTGATGAATGAGAGAACGTTTTCGTCAGCGCTTTTGTTTTGTGATTGTGATTATTGATTATTTCGCGCGTAAAAGACGGTCCAAACGAAGAGTTAAGAAAAGAAGGAGACGAGACCCTCCTTTTCTTCTTCTTCATCTTCTCCCGGGAATAAAAAAACGGAAAAATCATCAACTCGACCCCCATCTCTCTCATCATCGCGCTCTCGCGAGACGCGCGACGCGCCCCACCACGAGTTACGTTTTATCGTCGTCGATCTTCACGAACAGTAGTACTCGTGGTGGTGCAACAAAATCCCAGAACCAGATCGTGCTGCGCCTTCCGCGTTCGATCCAAAGAGAGAGAAAAGAGAGAGAGAGACGGCTTCACCCCCGTGGAAAATCGAGAGAAAACGAGCGTTTTAGAGAAACGTCAGCCGTCGATTGGTTTTTTCTTCTCTTCTTCTCTCTGCGCCGCACGTCGAGCAGTCGAGAGAGAAGAAGAGAAGAAGAAGAGATCTCGATTTCTTTCTTTTCCAACGAGAGAGCTTTTCTTTTTTACGCTCTCCCCCCTTGTCTTCTCTCTCCGCTTTTACGCGAATTGGAGCAGAGCGCACATCGCGGGCGACGACGGCGGCGACATCTCTCGTTTCTCTCTCTCTTAGCGTCCCGCTCTCTAAAAATATACATCGAGAGAAGCGCGCGACCACCGACGCCTGATGATGCGCCGGCGCGATTTCTCTCTCTCAAAAACAAAAAGTCTCGTCGTCAAAGAAAAAAAAAGAAAGAAATGGAAGGGACCAGAAAAAAAAAACGCATCCCCCCAAACGAAGAACAACCGCTTTATTACGCCGCTGCTGCTGCGCGTTTTTCCGTACCTTGCGTCCGCGAGGCATGCCTCCGAAATTCATTCTTCTCTGTTATTAATACGCGTGTGTATTCTTGAAACTAAAAAAAAGAGGCAAAGAAGATGAGATTAGCGCCGTTCTCGTGCTAAAAAAGTGAAGAGAGAGAGAGAGAGAACGAGAGAGTTTTTTCTTCTTCTTCTTCTTCTTTTTCATTTTTTCTTTTTTTTTTTTCGATCGACGCTTGCTTTCTTTTTTGGCGCCAAAAACGAAGTTCGTTGTGAATGTAGAGGGTGGTGCCAGACACCAACAACCACACTCTTCTTCGCGCAAAACAACGACTCTCTTCTTCACGAACTTATTATATTGTTTCATATATTTTCGTTGAGAGAGAGAGAGAGAGAGCGGATAACGAGAGAAGAGAAGACGAGAGAAGAGCGCTTGTGTCCCGGGGAAAAGTTTTGTGTTGATGATGACAACAACGACGACGATGAAAAGCAAAGAGGCTTTGGCAAAGAAGAAACAGAAGTTCATCGAGCGTTTGCGTCGATCGGTGGCGGACGCGTCGAGGGTTTACGTCGGCGGCGAGGAGTTTGAGAGCTGCGAGAGAGATATGGGCGCGCATAAAGGCGCGACGCCAGATGCGGTGGTCAGAGTTGTCTCGAGCGAAGAGGCGCAAAATATCGTCAGAGCGTGCGTGGAGTTTAAGAAACCGTGCGTGCCGAGAGGCGCCGGGACCGGTTTGGAGGGCGGGTGCGTCGCGTATTTCGGAGGCGTCGTTTTGGACACGTCTCTGTTGAAGACGATGTCTTTGGACGAGATGCAACGGACCGCGACGGTTGGCGCCGGCGTGTTGAAGAACGAGTTGAATAAATTTTTAGCGCCGCACTCTTTCGTGTTTGGGCCGGACCCTTCTTCGAATCCGTCCGTAGGAGGAATGGCGAGCACTGGGGGCAGCGGATTGTCCACGCTGAAATACGGCACGTCGAAAGAAAATATCGTGAGCATGAAGGTTGTCACTCCGAAAGGTGAACTCATCGAAACGAGACGCAACGTTAGAAAAAGTTCCACGGGATACGAGTTGAACGCTCTGTTTTTAGGCGCGGAGGGCACTTTAGGCGTGATCACAGAGTTGACCGTCAAACTGTTTCCGATTCCAAAAACGAGAGTCGGAGCGGTGGTTCAATTTGAGACGGTCAAAGACGCCGCGGAGACGGTCGTGTTGGCGAGAAACGCGAATTTAGAGACGCTGTTGAGATGCGAAATGTTAAACTCGGAAGGCGTGCAAGTCTCAAACGTCGTGTTTAAGACGAAAATGGTTGAAACTCCGACGTTGTTTTTAGAGTTTGTGGATTCCAAGCTTCCCGACGAAGGTGGGTACGAGAGATGCAAAGCAGATTACGAGCACTTCGTCGAGTTGGCGAGATCGAAAAACTGTCGCGAGAGTTCGATACAGTTTGCCAAAAACGCCGACGAGTTAGATTCGATTTGGGAAGCGAGACGAGGATGCTATCTCGGTGCGATGCGATACCGCGGCATAGAGTTAGGCACGCACAAGAAAGAAAAAGTATACGTCGGAGACGTGTGCGTGCCTATTTCAAAACTCGCAGAGTCGATAGCTAACGCGGAAAGGTTGTTTAAACGAGCGAGATTCCCGTGCGTCATGTGCTGTCACATCGCCGACGGTAACTACCACTGCTTGATTCCGTTCAACGACGACAACGAGAAAGAGTTGCACAAATTAGAAGAACAATTAGTTAACGCCGCGTTAGATGTTGGAGGAGTCGCTTCGGGCGAACACGGCGTTGGCGTCGGGAAGATGAAACACATCGTCCGCGAACACGGCGAGGCGCACATTGAAATCCAAAGGTCCATAAAGAAAGCGTTGGATCCTTTGAACATCATGAACCCGGGGAAGGTGATAACGTGGACGAGCCCTTCTTTATCTTCTTCTTCTTTTCTGAGATCGCGAAGTAAACTGTGAGAAGAGCAGAGATACCATTTTTAGCGATAGTTTTAGTTTTTAAATAGAGAGTCGCGCAACAACGTTTGTTTACAGCAGAGTTTGTACAAATACGGTAACTGGCACAACTTTACACACAAAGCATACATATAATAATACACACATCAACCTTCGCTCGTGCTCTCCTCTTCCGCCTCTGCTTTCAAAGATACGAGTTCTCTTCTGTAACAGACGTTACACAACCGATCTCCAGGTTTAAACTTGCCTTTAGTCTTCGGTATCGCCCAGTTCCCGCTCGTGTTCTCGCTTCGACACTCGGCGCACCGCACGTCGAGCGCCGTAGCTCTCTCCCGACAATAGCACGAGTGACACAATCGCCCGGTTTTCGCGCCCGTGAACTTGTTCCTGTACCACTCGACCGAACTGGACGTCTGACATATCTCGCACGAGTGAGTTTGCAAATCGTTCTTAATCCGAATTCGTCTCGTTCGGTTGTAGCACGCGTTGCACTGCGTCTTGTTCTTGTACCAGCGAGAAGAGGCGGTTCGTTCGCAATAGTGACACTGGTGTTGTTCCTTCTCTTGGTTGTTATTATTAGCATTATTACCATCATCATTTGTCGTGGTCTTCCTCCTCCTCCTCCTCCTCGCGGCTCCAGCTGCAGCAGCATTAGCGTTCGAGGCGACGTAGTACCCTTCCTCGTCGTGCGTCGCGCTGCTCAGCACGTTCATCATCGTCCTCGTTTTCTTCGTAACGAACTTTATCTGTTTTCTTCGCCCCGATTTCCAAAAAAAAAGCACCTCATCCACGTTCCAACCTTTTTTATTAGCGTCGACAACAACGCTCTCTTCCAAAACGCGACAACGAGAAGACATCGAGTGGTGGTGATAGCACGCCGGTGAAGAAGAAGAAGAAGAAGAAGAAGAAGAAGGTGAAGCTGAAAAATAGCATCTCAGCGCGAACCC
>Ga0255776_10002803_pt1 | contig 19236 bp, 15 predicted proteins | sample 071ome_19_FD_179974 | JGI IMG/M metagenome (GOLD analysis project Ga0255776, IMG submission 179974) | Coastal salt marsh microbial communities from the Groves Creek Marsh, Skidaway Island, Georgia - 071413AT metaG (version 2) | ecosystem: Environmental > Aquatic > Marine > Intertidal zone >... | reverse complement strand
AAGTCCGATTTGGCATGGCGCTCCCTGCAGGCATCCAGGTCAATGTCGCTGACAAAAACCTTTGCCCCCACCGAGGCAAAAAGTTCTGCGCTGGCGGCACCAATACCGGAAGCACCGCCGGTAATGACGACTGTCTTGTTGTTGAGATTGAAGGGATTATTCTCCATGTTTGCTCCGTATACTGAGTCCAGACCTGATCAGGCGAATAAGCGGATTTCCTGCTTTTTCGCCTCTTGTAAAAGCACCGCTAAATAGTATGCATAATTTGATATGATGCACGCCTTTATATGCTAATGCCAACCAGGAGAAAACCATGTCCGATGATTCCCGCGCAGCCCTGAAAGAACTGGGTATCAAAACCCGTCGCGAAGTACTTGGCGACAAATACGTGGATGCCGCACTGAACAATGCCAACGACTTCAACCAGGGTCTGCAGGACCTGCTCAACGAGTACTGCTGGGGCGACGGCTGGAACCGTGGCGTATTGAGCCGCCGTGATCGCAGCCTGATCAACCTGGGCATGCTTACCGCCCTGGGCAAAAGCCATGAAGTGGCTGTCCATACCCGCGGTGCCAAGAACAACGGCCTGAGCAACGAAGAAATCGCGGCGGTATTTTTACAGGCGGCAGTCTACTGCGGTGTGCCGGCTGCTGTGGACAGCTTCCGCTCAGCCAATCCTGTCATCGAAGAAATTGACGGCAAAAAATAATCCTGAGCAAAATAACAGCAACAGTATAAAAGGTACTTTATGAGCAGTTTTACTCCTCCCGCGGCTATCGGTTTTGTCGGCCTGGGCAACATGGGTTATGCCATGGCCACACGCCTGGCCAATGCCGGTTACACACTTACCGTGGCAGACCTGAATGCTGACGTGGTGCAGCAGTTTTGCCAGGAAACCGGAGCAGCTTCAGCTGATTCCCTGGAGGCACTGGGCAGCGCTGCCGACCTGGTCATCACCATGCTGCCGGAAGGCAAGGCAGTGCGCAAAGTGCTGCTGGGTGAGGGCGACAACGTTACTGCCGGTCTCAAGCAGGGGGCGGTCATCATTGACATGAGTTCCTGCTCACCGGTGGATACCCGGGCCCTGAGTGAAGAACTGGTTGGCCTGGGCTATGACCTGATTGATGCACCAGTCTCCGGCGGCAAATACAAGGCGGCAGAGGGTACCCTGGCCATCATGGCAGGCGGCAAGGAAGACCTGGTGGAAGACTGTCGTCCCGTTTTTGAAGTCATGGGCAAGCCGTTTCGTACCGGCGGTCCGGCTTCCGGGCATGCCATGAAATCCATGAACAATTTTCTGTCTGCCGGCACCCTGGCACTGGCATCGGAAGCTGTCATCACCGGGGCAAAATTTGGCCTGGATCCCGAGGTCATGGTGAATATCATCAATGCCTCTACCGGGCGCAGCAACAGCAGTGAAGACAAGTTTCCGAAGTTCATTTTGCCGCGCACCTTCAATTCCGGTTTTTACCTGGGACTGATGGCCAAGGACCTGCGCTTTGCCGTGGACCTGGCGGCATCGGAAGGCACGCCCAGTGCGTTTATCAACCTGCTCAGCAGTACCTATGACAAGGCGGAAGCCGACCTGGGTTTTGATGCCGATAACACCGAGTTGTTCAAGTACCTGGAATCGCTTACACATGAGCAGGCGGACAAGGACTGATTCGAATGGCCGAACTGGAGCACTTCAAGGTTTATGCCATTCGTTATGCCCGCGTTGATCGCCAGGCCTCGGAAAACTTTCTCGGCGGTGATCCCCATGAAGCAGGCATGCCCATGGACTATTTTGTCTGGCTCGCGGTCAGTGACAGCAAGACGTGGGTGATCGACACCGGTTTTAACCAGGCCGCCGCCGACAAACGCCAGCGGGAATTCCTGCGTTGCCCCACGGAAGGGCTGGCCATGCTGGGCGTGGATGCCAGTGAGGTCGAGGATGTCATCATTACGCATCTGCACTACGACCATATTGGCAATTTCGACAAGTTTCCCAAAGCGCAGTTTCACCTGCAGGACAGCGAGATGGCCTATGCCACGGGACGCTACATGGCCAATCCCTTTTTCCGGCATGCCTTTGAAGAAGATGAAGTGGTGGCCATGGTACGCAATGTCTATGGTGGCCGCGTCTCCTTTTATGACGGTGATGCCGAGCTGGCGCCGAATATTTCCCTGCATCATGTCGGGGGACACACCAAGGGCCTGCAGGTCGTACGCCTGTGGACCCAGAAAGGCTGGCTGGTGCTGGCATCGGATGCCAGTCATTACGCCGCCAATATGAATGAAGGCAGGCCATTTCCCATCGTGGTGGACGTGGGCCAGATGATCGACGGCTGGCAGAAAATGCGCGGCCTGGTTGATGATCCAGACCGCATCATTCCCGGCCATGATCCCGAAGTCATGAAGCGATTCCCTTCACCGGACCCGGCCATGGAAGGGGTGGTTGTCAGGCTGGATGTTTGAGTCGGCTGCGCCGACAGGGACAAGGAACGACTTGTTGGGCCTGAACGAAACGGCGTAGGCCGGAAGAGGTGCGAAGCACCGTCATCCGCCAAGGAGCCCGCAGGGCACCCGAACATCCTTATAAATTTCACTTAAACCAGGCGACCTCCGGTCGCCATGCCGGATGACGCTACGCTTTTCCGGCCTACACCGGTGCTGGAATGTGTTGTAGGTCGGGATAGACGCGAAGCGTCGTTTCCCGACGTTGAAACCTCAAACCTTGATAGCACTCATGTCGGCAAACGCTTCGCTTATGCCGACCTACACGGCCTCCTGACCAGTGCATCCGCATTCGGGCAATCAACTGCGAAGAAATGACCAATAGTTAGCCTTCATCACCAGACAATCCTCCATAAAAATACATAACCTACTGAAAAATATAGCTAATATATTATTGGCATCCCCCTTGCAATAGTGGTGTTTTAGTCAAATTTTCGGGCATTGCTGCCTGGTGAACGATGAAACCATGCTCAAGCAAGGGGATGTTATGAAAGCAGTAAAAGGACTATGTGTTGCCGGCCGCCATCCGACATTTTCACCATTGTCGGAAACATGGGCACAGGCGATCGGTGATCGCCATGTCGGATGGCGCTTCGCTTATCCGACCTAAGAAAATTAAGGTGAATTTCCGAAGATTAACCTTAACTGCAGTTTTCAAAAAACAATCCTTGCTCCTTGCTCCTTGCCCCGCACCGAACCTTTCAGGTAACGTGACAGTCCAATAAAAAACCAGACATAGGGAATTCCACCATGCGCACAATTCATCGTGTTGTCATCACCTTTACCGGTCTTTTCCTGGCGGGACTGTTTGCCAGCCAGGTGTCTGCTGCGGACATGCAGCCCGGAAACACATTCAAGGAATGTCAGAACTGCCCGGAAATGATCGTGCTGCCGGCAGGCAGTTACATGATGGGGTCTCCGGAAGATGAACCCCTGCGTCGGGAGAATGAACCGCTGCACGAAGTGACCTTTGCACAGCCCTTTGCCATTGCCACGACGCCGGTCACCTGGGACATGTGGGAAGCCTGCGTGCGCGACGGTCGCTGTGATGGCATGGGCGTGGAATCGGCACTGCTGGTACAACTGGATGGCAGTGAAAATCCCGACTGGGACTGGGGCAGGGGAAACCGGCCGGTGGTCGGGGTGAGCTGGTATGATGCCCAGCAATTTGTCGGCTGGCTGAACTGGAAAACCGGTGAGGATGATGCCTACCGCCTGCCTTCTGAATCGCAGTGGGAGTATGCCGCCCGGGGTGGTACCACGACGACTTTCCCCTGGGGTAACGAACTGGATTATGACTATGGCAATTTCGGCCTGCGCGAATCAGGTCTCGGCGGCATGGCCGAGGGCGATGATGTCTGGGTCAACGAAACCTCCCCGGTGAAATCCTTTCCGCCCAACGCTTTTGGCGTTTATGACATGCACGGCAATATTTTTGAATGGGTAGAGGATTGTTACGAAGCGGATTTTGCCAATGCACCCCGTGACGGCTCTGCCAACAAAAACGGCAATTGCGCCAACCGGGTATTTCGCAGCGGCACCTACCTGAGCAATCCCTACATGCAGCGTTCCGCGCGTCGTGGTGCACCTTATCCAGCAACACAGCGTGGCCGCAACTACCTGGGATTTCGTGTCACCAAGGCCCTGTGAACCTTTCTTCAAAGTCGGCAGTTGCTGTTTGGATTTGCTGACAACCCCATTCGCGGCTAAAGCTGCTTCCTACAGTGTGGGAGGCGGCTTCAGCAGTGAAAAAGCTTAAACTGTGCCACCACTTCAAAGTCTCTTTTATAGCCTGTCCAGGCTGGTATGATGTGAAGCTCACCTGTGCGAGCGGAACCAGCCACCGCACAGGCTGTTGACACCATCATTCAGTCCGGGGGGAAAACATGGACTCACTTTTTTTACGTTGTCTTAAAAATATAGCCATTAGCATTGTGCTGATGACGACTTCTATGACAGCCATGGCGCAGGGCCTGGATCGTGACCGCGTTGCGGTGATGGATGCCGCCATTCAGGCCGAAGCCGACAAGGGCCGAATCGCCGGCATGGTAGTCGCAATAGCCCGCAACGGGCGTATCGTGCACAACAAGGCCTACGGCCTGTCTGATCGTGAAAACAATGTCGCCATGACTACCGATCACCTGTTTCGCCTGTATTCCATGACCAAGCCTGTCACCAGTGTGGCCCTGTTGACCCTGTATGAACAGGGACTGTTCCAGCTCACCGATCCACTGGACAAGTACATTCCCGAATTTTCCGATCTCAAGGTCTTTGCCGGTTATGACAGTGGCGGCAACATGATCCTGGAAGAACCCAGGCGCAAACCCACCATCCAGGATGCCTTTCGCCATACCATGGGACTGTCCGGCGGCCTGGGTGGTCACGCGGTGGATGCCATTTACCGGGAACACGGATTGCTCATGTTCCAGCTGGAGTCACTGACCCAGGAAATCCAGCAACTGGGCAAGGTGCCCCTGCGTTACCAGCCGGGTGAAGAGTGGGTCTATGGCCTGAACCATGATGTGCAGGCCTACCTGGTGGAAGTCTTTTCCGGCATGCCGTTTGGCCAGTACCTGCAGGAAACTCTGTTCGACCCGCTGGGCATGGATGACACCATGTTTGGCGTTCCAGCTGATCGCGCCGAGGATTTTGCCCGGGTCTACCAACCCAATGGCGAAGGCGGTATCCAGCCCGAGGAAACTGACGGCTATGCGCGTTTCACCAATCGTCATTTCGCCACCCTCAGTTTGTCCTCCTCCACCGGTGACTACATGAAGTTTGCCCGCATGCTGCTCAATGGCGGTGAACTGGACGGAGTCAAGATCCTGGCACCCAAAACCGTGGAGCTGATGGCCAGCAACCATTTGCCGGCCGCAGTACCGTCCATCAATAACGGCAGGGGAGAGACCACCACAGGTTATGGCCTGGGCGTTTCAGTTACCCTGAACCCGGCACTGGGCGGCAATATGGATTCAGTGGGCAGCTTCGGCTGGGGTGGTGCGGCAACAACCACCTACCGTGTCGATCCGGCCGAGAACCTGACCTACGTGATCATGGGTCAGACCTTTCCCAGCGACGGTGACATGCTCAGCAAAGTGCAGACCCTGATTTACCAGGCGCTGGAATAAAACCGCAAGGCATAAAAAAGCCGCCAGTGAAGGCGGCTTTTTTTATGGGGTATGCGCGGCGTTTAATCGATAGCAAAACAATAGAACAGGCCGGCACCACCGGTGGGTGCCAGGGTTTCCATGCTGCAACCCTGTGATGGATGCACAGCATTCCAGGAATTCACCACCGGGTCGCGGCCCCTGCGGTCAGCATGTCCCAGCATGGCGGAGCTGTCGCCGCTGCCATCAGTCCAGTTGTTACAGGTGGCTTCATTGGCAGTGCCGTCGGCATTGGTGCCGGTGAGCACATCATGCTCCAGTGGTTGGGCAACATTGCCATCGGCACCAATGTAGTTCGGGCTGTCACCGTTCTGGTCCAGCGCGGTATCGGCTGTCAGGCCCGGTGCATCACCATGCAGCTCTGCCAGGTTGGCGGCAATCCTGTCGCCGTTGACATTATACCAGGGACCACTGCCAATACGGTCACGGGCATCAACAGAACTGGTGGACAGGTAGGCACGCCAGGTCTTGCCACCGGCACCGACAGTCGCGGCCAGGCCTTCACAATAGCCATCGGCTCCTGCCAGGCCACCCAGGTTGCCGCCGTTCGGGTTGGTGCTGGTCACAAAGAAGCTCATGTCCTGGGCCTGGGCCAGCCCGGCCAGTGACATCAGCGTAATGGTTGTTACTGCTTTCAATAATTTCATGTGGTCTTCCCCTGCGATGCAATAATTGTTGTTTTGGGTGATCGAGTGTACTCGGTATGAGGAGCAAGGAACAAGGGACAAGGAACAAGGGACAAGGGACAAGGAACAAGGGACGACTCGTTGGGCTCCAGCAAAACATCGTAGGCCGTAAGTACCCTCTGGGGCATAAAAGGTGCGAAGCACCGTCATCCGGCATGGCGACCAAAGGTCGCCTGAATTACCTGATCAAGTGAAATTATTCACCAGGGTAGGTCGGATAAGGTCCGAAGGCCGCCATCCGACATTTTGCATTGATTGGAAGTGTTGTAGGTCGGCATAAGCGAAGCGTTTGCCGACAATGAATATTTCACATGTGGTGAATCCCCCTGTCGGGAAACGGCGCTTCACGCCTATCCCGACCTACAAGACACCGGGTATTTATTTATGCAGCATCAGTACCGGCAACCGGGTCTTCGTCACCAGGTGTTCAGTAACGCCGCCCATCACCAGTTCGCGCATTCTGCCGCGGGTGTAGCCGCCGCTGAGCAGCAGTCCTGCATCCAGCTCATCCACAGCCGTCTCGATAGCGCTGGCAGCTGACTTGCCTTTTACTTTCTTCTGGCTGGCCTTGATGCCATGGGCCTTCAGATAGTTGATCATGTCTTTTGCGCGTGGCCCATGCCGGCTCTCACCATTGGCCGTGATAAAGGTGACTTCCTTTGCCTGCTTTAGCAGGGGAACGGCAGAGCGTACCAGCAGGGCTTCGGTGGCACCGTTATTCCAGGCGATGGCGATGCGATCTGTTTTCAGTGTGTGTTTTTTCTGCGGCATGATCAGTACCGGCGTGGTGGAATCCAGCAGTGCCGATAGCATGACAACCCAGGCTTTCATGCCACCCCGGGGTGTCGGCCTGGAGACAACAAGCATGTCGTTGGTCGGGCCAAAGGCCGGGACGGCCTGGTCGGGTGTGCCGCTGATCTCACTGTAGACCGCCTGTCCCGGTTTGCTGCTACCGATGTTGCTGGTGCACTGAAAGCCGGCCGCTTCGGCTTTTGCCTGGAACAGGTCTCGGGCTTTGTCGGCCATCTTGCGGCGGGCCTTCTCGTCATCATCGGGCCAGGGTGCCGGTAACAACTGGCCACCGGCCCAGACTCCCGCCATGTCGAAGCGGTCTTCCCAGGCGGGTTTGTCAGCCACCATGTGGTAGCCGGCGACACCGGCATCAAGAATTTTTCCAAGCTCAAAGGCGGCATCCAGCGCCAGTGCACATTCATCCCTGTCCGCAACAGGTATTCCTATCATTCGCATTGCTTTTCCCCAACATTATATTTATCGGCAGGAGCGCTTGTTGCTGCTCATGCCAGGTTTTAATGATCAAAACATGGTAGGAAAAACGGTTGCTCTTAAGAATGCTGTTTTATGATCATATTTTCCTATCATAAGCTGGCATGTTCCTTCGGGTGCCCTGCGGGCACCATGCCGGATGACGGCGCTTCCGACCTATGACAATTCGTTAAGGCCTGATGGGTCTCCGGGTGCCCTGCGGACACCTTGCCGGATGACGGCCCTTCGCGCCTTTTATGCCCCAGAGAGTACTTCCGGCCTACGGGTCTTCGTTCAGGCCCAACGAGTCGTTCCTTGTCCCTTGCTCCTTGTCCCTAGTCCCTCCCGGCGCAGCCGGGTAATCAACATTTGATGACAGGAATATCCGCCCAGCGGGTGGTATAGGACGGTGACTTGAAGTTGCGACTCATCAGCCATTTGGGTTGGACGCCGCTGTTGGCCAGTTGCACGGTGTAGCGGCCGAAGCGCTCGTTGATGCGGTCAACGGTTTGCATGAGGGTGCGTGATTTTTCCGGTTGCCGTGGCGCGTAGAAATCCAGTTGCTCGTACTGGCTGGTGCGCAGGTCGAGCAGGCCGATACCGCATTTCTTGTAGCGGATACCGGGCCGGTAAATGGTTTCCAGGGCATCGGCACCGGCACGGGCGATCAGGCGTGTATCGTTGGTCAGGTGGGGCAGGGTGACCAGGCGCTGGCGGTAAAAACGCTGACCGTCCTGGAAGCTTTCCAGATAGATCCACAGGTTGGCCGTCAGGCCGTTTTGCTTGCGCATTTTTTCGCCTGCGCGGGCGGCATACAGACTGATGGCCTGTTGCAGTTCGTGAAGTTCGGTGACCTTGTAGCTGAAACTGCGTGAGCAGATGATTTCCTTTTTCGGTTCCGGGGCGAGCTCAAGATCCAGGCAGGATTCGCCGTTGAGCTCGCGGATGGTTTTTTCCATGATTACACTGAAGCGGCGGCGCAGCCATTTCGGGTTGCTGCGTGCCAGTTGCAGGGCGTTATGAATGCCCATATCGTGCAGTCGTCTCTGGATGCGCTTGCCAATACCCCAGATATCCTCCAGCGGTACTCGCGCCAGCAGCCATTCCCATTTCGCGGGCGTGTCGAGCACGCACACCCCGTCAAGGCGGGGGATTTTCTTGGCGGCATGGTTGGCCAGCTTGGACAGGGTCTTGGTGGGCGCGATACCGGCGCACACCGGCATGCGGATATGCTGCCAGAGCATGTCCTTTATACGGTGGCCCTGCTCGTGGTAGCTGCCAAAGCGTTCACCGGGCAGGCGCAGGAAGGCCTCGTCGATGGAGTAGATCTCCATGTCGGTGGCAAAGGGCTCCATCAGTTTCATGACCCGGGCGGAGATATCGCCATAGAGTTCGTAGTTGCTGGAAAAGATGTGGCAGCCAGCTTCTTCCACCTGCCGACGCACCTGGAAAAAGGGCAGCATGCCGGGAATGCCCAGGGCCTTGGCTTCCTTGTTGCGGGAGATGATGCAGCCGTCATTGTTGGACAACACCACGATCGGTTTGCCGCGCACGGACGGGTCAAAAATCGTCTCGCAGCTGGCGTAGAAGGTGTTGCAGTCGACCAGGGCAAACATGGAAAACGGTGCTCACAAATTTCGTGGTGGGGGGAAGTGAAGATACAAGAGACAGGGACAAGGGACAAGGAGCAAGGGACAAGGAACGACACGTTGGGCTTAAACGAGGACCCGTAGGCCGGGATAGGCGCGCAGCGCCGTTTCCCGACAGGGGGATTTACATCATGTGGTGATTTCTTTCTCGGCAAACGCTGCGCTTTTATGCCCCAGAGGATACTTCCGGCCTACGGGTTTTGAGGGGACAAACCCTGCCTGCATATGGATAATGCTGGTCCATACATAATAAAAGGGGTAAAGGGTATGAAAAAATCACTGGTGACACTGCTGTTTCTGCTGGCCGGTTGTGTCGGTACGGTCAATTCGCAGGATGATTGCATGGACGCCGACGGCTACAGTTTTATCTGCGGCCCGATCAATGCCGAGGACCTGGTGCGGGTGCCCGATACGGACTGGGCCATTGCCAGCGGCATGGCGCAAGGCACGGCCCTGTTTCTGCTGGAGACCCGGCGCCGCAGCTCGAATGCCCTGTATCCCGGCCGTCTGCCACGGGCGCAACAGGACATGAGCCTGTACGGGGCCTGTCCCGGTTCGCCGGACCCCAATGACTTTACTGCCCACGGGGTGAATATCCAGCCGGGCACCGAGGGGCATTCCACCCTTTATGTCGTTGGTCATGGCGGGCGTGAAGCCATCGAGGTTTTTGATGTGGATGCCAGTCGTGGCAGCCCGGTGCTGACCTGGATCGGCTGTGTCCTGATGCCGGAACACCTGGATGCCAACTCCGTGGCCTCCTTTAGTGACGGCTCCATTGTAGCCACTGTGCTGATTCATCCGGACAAAACCTTTTTCCAGGCGGTCACCGGCGAGCCGACCGGGGGCGTCTACAAATGGTCGCCGGGTGATGACGGCTTTACCCTGATGGCAGGTACAGAGCTGCCTTCCAACAACGGCATCGAGGTGTCGGCAGATGAGCAGACCATTTTCGTCGCCTCAAGCGGACTGCACACCATTGTCGCCCTGAGCAACACCAATCCCTCCCGCCAGCTAGGCATGACGGTGGACCTGGGTATTACCCCGGACAACGTCCACATGGGCCGTGATGGCCGACTCATTACGGCCGGCATGGTCAATGAAGATCCGGTATGTGGCAGCATTATCGACCCGGAAACCTTCAGCCTGGAAACCATTGCCACCTGTCCACGCCCCTTCAAGGCCTTTGCCATTGATCCGGACACCATGGCCGTGGAAGAGATCAGCAGTGGACCGGCCACCGAAAGCTGGAGCAATGCCACCATGGCCCTGGAAGTGGGCGAGGATGTCTGGCTGGGCACCTTCTCGGGTAATCGCATCGCGATTCGGCCCAGGCGCTGATTCCTGCCGCCTTTCCGGCACTCTTATCAAAGGGTCAGGGGTAAAGAATTTCCCCTGACCCGTTATCACTTTCCCGCTACAATGGCGCCTTTTGCAAAACTTCAGGGGAGATTGGCTTTGCGATTGATCAGAATACTCATCATGGGCATGTTGGCAGCAACGTGTTCCGGTCTGGCGCTGGCCCAGCAGATCACTTCAGGGGCAGGGAAATCTATCAGCCTGCCACACCTGGCTGCTACTGATGTGACCATCGACGGCAGCCTTGATGAACGCACCTGGTCACAGGCTACCCTGATCGAGGATCTGCACCAGGTTTTTCCCGAAGAGTTTGTGGCGCCGAGCCAGCCTACCGAAGTCAGGGTGTTCTACACAGACAACGCACTGTATGTCGGTGCGACCATGGTGGAAAGCGATCCGTCACAAATTGTTGACCGGGTTCTGCGGCAGGGACAGTCACTGGACAGTGACGATATTTTCGCCGTCATCATTGATCCCTACCTGGATCGTCGCAATGGTTACCGCTTCGAGGTAAATCCCAACGGTGTGCGCTGGGAAGGCCTGTTCCAGAATATTATCGAGGTGGAAGGCAACTGGGATGGTATCTGGGAAGCACGTGCCAAGCGCACGGACCGGGGCTGGACCGCCGAGATTCGCATTCCCTTCCAGTCGCTGTCTTTCAATCCCGATTCCTCGGAATGGGGTATCAACTTCAGTCGCATACGCCGTGGCGATAATGAAATCATCGCCTGGATGTCCTTTAACCGCGAGATCAATCCCAGTACGGCGGGTATGGCCACCGGTCTTGATGACCTGCGCCAGGGTGTTGGTCTGGACGTGGTGCCGTCCATGACCTTGCGCCGCAACCGCACCTTTGGCCCCGGCGGGTTTGCCGAGAATCATTACGAGCCGCAGCTGGATGTGTTTTACAAGGTCACGCCGCAGCTCAATGCTTCTCTCACCCTGAATACTGATTTCTCTGCCACTGAGGTAGATGACCGGCAGGTGAACCTGACACGCTTCAACCTGTTCTTTCCGGAAAAACGCGACTTCTTCCTGCGCGATGTCGACATCTTCGAATTCGGCCAGATCGGTTCCGGCAGTTTCAATGCCGTCTCAGGTACCGGGTCGGCGGCTGCGTCCAGTCCTTCCCTGCAAAATGCTCGACCCTTTTTCTCGCGTAAAATCGGCCTGGGCGCCGGCGGCCAGATCCTGGACCTGGTGGGTGGTATCAAGCTAAGTGGCAGGGTGGGCGACTGGAACGTGGGATCCCTGTTGATCAACCAGGATGAGGAGCCCTCCCTGGGACTGGATTCACAGAATATCTTCGTTGGCCGTACCGTGCTCAATGTCGGTTCGCGTACCCAGGTGGGTGCTATTGTTACTGATGGCAACCCCCAGGGTAACCTGGACAACACCCTGATCGGTACCGATGTGCGCTATCGCAATACGAGTTTCTTTGGCAACACGGTGGAGGCCTCGGCCTTTTACCAGGAAACCGACACGGAAGGTTTACCCGGCCAGGATAACGCGTCCTACGGCATCAACCTGTTCCTGCCCAATGCCCAGGGCTGGCAGGGCCAGTACCAGTACAAGCGTGTCGAGAAAGACTTCTTTCCGGCAGTGGGCTATGTCAACGTGAAAGATATCGAGGATCACCATACCTCGGTGGGATATCGTCATTTCATGCAGCCTGATGACTTTTTTCGGTCCGTGGCGCTGATCGCCGAAGGCTATCGCGCCGAAAACCTGGCTGATGGTTCCCTGAATAATGAAAACCTGGGCCTGCGACTGACCTCGTTTACCAACACCAACGACTCCTACTGGACCCGCTTTGTCTATTACAAGGAAGTGCTGCCGCGGCCCTTTACCATTTATCGTGCCTCCGACGGCTCCCGTTCGGTGACCATTCCGGCCGGTGAATACAGTTGGGAAGATTTCTTTGTCGGCATGTCCTGGGGTGGTCATCGTCGCCTGTCTGGTGGACTGATGCTCTGGTCCGGTGACTACTACAACGGCAGCCATGTGCAAACTATCAGTAACGTCACCTGGCGTCCCAATCGCAATTTTGCCCTGACGGTGACCTATAACGAGAACGCCATCGAGCTGCCCGCCGGGGATTTCACCGTGCGCCTGTTTGGTGTGAACTCCCAGTATGCCTTTTCATCCACGTTGTCCTGGAGTAATCTCATCCAGTACGACAACGTCTCGGAAAACCTGGGTTTCAACTCTCGCCTGCACTGGATTCCCAAGGCGGGACAACAGGCCTTTCTCGTGCTCAACTGGGGACTGGTCGACGCCGACAAGGATAACCACTTTGACTCGACGGTTGCGGATCTTTCACTGAAGTTTAATTACACATTCCGATTCTAGTGAACAGTTCTGAAACTCACTAATCTTTCAGCGACAGGACACCAGGGATAGCCAGTCATGAATGAAGAGTTGCTCGCCGAATACATAGGTTCTCTTCAAAAGCGCATTGACCGCATAGCGTCTCTCCAGGTCAAGCTCGCCGAGGGCAATGCCAAGGCAGAGGAAAATGTGCGCCTGCTGGCTCATTCCCTGCACGGGTCCGGCACCTCTTTTGGATTTCCCGAAATCTCCGAGGCTGGCAAAGCCTTGGAACACGCCGATGCCGGCATGTTGGCAGAGAACGCTTGCCCGTAGGTCGGGATAAGCCCGAAGGGCTGTTTCCCGACGCTGGCAATCGCTGAGTTTGGATACCGGCCGGAGTGACGAATAGCGCAGCGTCCTTTTGGCTACATTTATTCAGCCAGCAACTCTTCCACCAGGTAGGTGGCAACATCGTGTGCCTGTTCCGGCTGGAAGACAAAACGGAAACTGGGCATGCCGTTACGACCTGTTCCCAGGACGGTCATGATGTCCTGCAATGACAATGACGCAGTCAGCTCCGCCCCACCACCATGGCCTCCTTCGCCGGTTTCACCGTGGCAGTACACGCATGACTGGTTATAGACAGTGCGGCCGTTGTCGATATCAGCAACACGGCCCTCGGGAATTTCAATGCCGCTGAGGTCCGGCGCACCGCGGCCAAAACGATCGGCCGAGGGTGTTTCAGGCACTTCCACCAGGTTGCCACCCAGCGAGAAGAGCCAGACACCATCGCCTTTCTTGCCGCCAAACAAACCGCCGCCAGCGTAGGTCAGGATGTATTGTTCGCCCTCGTGCATGAAGGTGCTCACGCCTGAATTGGCCGGGGCATCCATGCGGAACTCCCACAGGCGTTCACCGGTGGCCGCATCCAGGGCAATCAGGCGATCGTCGTTGCGCCTGCCCATGAAGATCAGGCCGCCGGCTGTGGCCAGTGAACCGGAACGGCAGCCGTCGTTGAACTGGCGTTGCCAGACGATACGGTTGGTCTTCAGGTCCACGGCAGAATAGACACCGCGGCTTTGCAGGCCGGCCCCGATGTAGGCACCACCCAGGAACTGTCCTTCCAGGGAAGGGGCTTCGTACTGGCTGGCATCGGCGCGTGCTGCATTGGCACTGTCTGTCGCACAGATGTACATGTAATTGGTGGTTGGGTCATAGGCACTGGGGGGCCAGTTGACGCCGGCCAGTGGTGTGAACACTGTCGGATCGTAGAAGGGCGTAAAGATGCGTCCCTGGTTCACCAGTTCAAAATCTTCCGGAGCATAGGGCACCTCATGGGCCACCAGGGCATCGCCAATCACGTAGGGCTGGGTCGCTGCAGTAGCCTGGCGCGGTTCCTGGGGAACCGGGCGTTCCTCAATACCAATGAGCGGCTCACCGGTGATGCGGTCCAGGATATAGACCCACCCGGTTTTGCCGGCCTGTGCCAGGCCCTTGCGCATGACGCCGTCATATTCGGCTTCAAACAGGATAATGGGATTGGGTGCATCGTAATCCCAGATGTCGTGGTGCACTTCCTGGAAATGCCAGCGGTATTCGCCGGTGTAAACATCAATGGCCAGAATCGAGGCGGTAAACAGGTTGTCGCCGGGACGGGCACCGCCGCCAAGGACGGGACCGGCGTTGCCCGTGGAGAAATAGAGCATTCCCAGTTCAGGATCCAGGGCAGGGGTATGCCATACCGGCGCGCCACCCCATTGCCAGACATCGCTGTCCTGGGGCCAGGTGTCATGGCCGAATTCGCCCGGGGCAGGAATAGTGTAGAAGGTCCAGATTTCTTCCCCGGTGCTGGCATCATAGGCTTTCACGCGTCCGCGTGTGCCCAGGTCGCCACCGGAATAGCCCATGATGACCATACCGTCGTAATACAGTGGGGCAGCAGTAAGGCTGTAACCCAGTTCGGGGTCGGCGTCCTGGATTTCCCAGACCACTTCGCCGGTCTGCTGGTCCAGTGCCATGAGTTTGGCATCCACACGTCCCAGGAAAACCATGCCTTCCCCCAGACCAACGCCACGGCTTACCCAGCCGCAACAGATAAAGGCATCATCGGCTGTCAGCCCGCTGCGGTATTCCCACAGAATCTCGCCGGTATCCACGCTGATGGCAAAGACATCATCCTGGCCGGAGACCATGTAGATCACGCCTTCATAAACCAGGGGCTGGGCCTGGTTGTTATGACGAAACTCCAGGCCCGAATCCAGGCCTGCACGCCAGACACCCTTGAGTTCGCCGATGTTGTCGCGGTTGATCTGGTCAAGGGGTGAATAGCGCTGGTTGGACAAGGTACCGCCGTTGGTAATCCAGCCGTCTTCCTGCGGCGTGGTCAATTCGGCCACGGAAAAAGCCGGGGCCGGAGTAATGGACTGCTGGGCATGCAGCGGTGAGAAAACAATGCCCAGGACAAGAACAATCGAAGTACGTCGAAGCCAGCGAGTCATGGAATTCCCCTTGAAAAATATTCCGGCGACAAAGGAAACGATTATAGCCAACAAACCCGATCAAGTTGTAGGCCGGAAGAGGCCCGCAGGGCCGTCATCCGGCATGGCAGGCAAAGCCTGCCTTCGATTATTCACCAGTGTACAGTTCATCAGTAGCCTGCCTTTCTCCGTACCATGATTTTGAATACAAGCCTTTGCTCACATAGTACTGAAAAGATGAGAATGGCCAATCCATGACCCTTTGAACAAAACCATGTTTCAGGGGATTGTAGTGAATATAGTCAAGATGATTCTTAAAATCGGCTGAATTCCTGATGGTGTGTTCCCAGTATCTGGCTTGCCATACTGGCATTTCATTTAAGCCAGAATCCTGGCGGCAATATTTGGTAAAAGCAGTCTTGATTAAGCGCCATCTTCCTGAATAATCAGAATCATCCTCTGGTAAAGTCCAGCGACATGCGCGGTCTGTACGAAAGCGGCATGAAGACTTCAGTATCTGCTGCTACTGAAGCCATGAAAACTGCCTAAAGCGCTCCCCCGCTTTAGGAGAAGCAGACCGAAGAAGACAGGTCTATAAACATGGTACTTCTTTAACCTCCGTCCCCCGCGGAGCAAACCCCGGAATCATCCCCCCCCTGATTCCGGGGTTTTTTATTGTGCTAATAAAACTATTTTTTCATGAATTTAATCCTAATACCGTGAGCATCAGTTAAACTAAGCGCTGAGTTCTATTGGATAGTAAAGATGGTGCATTTAGTAACCGGTGCAGCCGGATTTATCGGCATGCATGTCGCCAGAAACCTGCTGGAACGTGGCGATAGTATCGTCGGCATTGATAATCTGAATGATTATTATGACCCGGCACTTAAACAGGCCAGGCTGGCAGTCCTGGAGACTTACCCTGGATTTACTTTCATCAAGGGGGATATTGCCGATACAGAGTTTGTGACCTCGGTGTTTTCCAGGCACTACCCGGAAAAGGTCATTCATATGGCCGCCCAGGCCGGAGTCAGGTACTCCCTGGAAAACCCTTCCGCTTACATCCAGTCCAATATTGTCGGTTTTGGTAATATCCTGGAGGCTTGTCGGCATCACAAGGTCAAACACCTGGTGTATGCCAGCTCATCCAGTGTCTACGGAGCGAACAAGTCAGTTCCGTTTTCAACAGAAGACAACGTGGATCATCCTGTCAGCCTTTATGCCGCGTCAAAAAAATCCAATGAATTAATGGCTCATACCTACAGTTATCTGTATGACCTGCCCACAACCGGGCTGCGTTATTTCACTGTCTATGGCCCCTGGGGCAGGCCCGATATGTCGCCCTGGCTGTTTACCAGTGCCATTGTTGAAGGCCGCACGATCCAGGTATTTAATAACGGTGAAATGGCCAGGGATTTTACCTATATTGATGACATCACAGCGGGTACAGTCAAGGTCCTGGACACAAGCCCCGAGCCATTGCAGCGTGAAGACTTGCGTAGCAATGCGCCTTACCGGGTCTACAATATCGGCAATAACAGGCCCGAGAATCTCATGCGATATATCACTATCATAGAGCAGGCGCTCGGCCAGCAAGCCCAAAAGGAATTTTTACCCATGCAGCCCGGCGATATGCTGGAAACCTGTGCTGATACCAGCGCACTGGAAGCTGCAACCGGGTACCGGCCTGACACCACGTTGGAAGAAGGCATAGACAGATGGGTAACATGGTACCGGGAATACCATGGACTTTAAATCCAATCTAAAAAGACACTAGAGTTTGTTGTAAGGAAAGTTTGCATGAAAGTCACAATTTTTGGCACAGGTTATGTCGGCCTCGTCCAGGCAGCAGTGTTTGCTGATGTCGGCCATGATGTGTGTTGCGTTGATATTAATGAAGAAAAAATCAGTAACCTGAATAAGGGTATTATTCCTATCTTTGAGCCAGGCCTTGAAGACCTGGTCATTGAGGGAGTCAAGGAAGGTCGGTTGAACTTCACAACTGATGCCAGCAAAGGGGTGGCTTTCGGCAATATTCAGTTTATATCCGTAGGCACACCACCGGAAGAGGACGGCTCTGCTGATCTCCAATATGTACTCGCTGTAGCCACAACCATTGCAGAGCACATGGACAATGAAAAAGTAATAGTCGACAAGTCCACCGTGCCTGTTGGTACTGCAGACAATGTCAGGGATACTGTTGAAGCTGTACTGGCAAAGCGCGGGACCACTATCGGGTTTTCAGTCGTGTCTAATCCTGAATTCCTGAAGGAAGGTGCGGCCATCAAAGATTGCCAGCGGCCGGACAGGATCATTGTCGGTACGGATTCTCCACAGGCAGAAAAGATCATGCGTGAGTTGTACCAACCTTTTAATCGCAACCATGACAAGATCATCGTGATGGACAATCGTAGTGCCGAAATGACAAAGTATGCAGCCAACTGCATGCTGGCCACCAAGATCAGTTTCATGAATGAAATGGCGAATATTGCTGAACGGGTAGGGGCAGATATTGAGCACGTGCGCCAGGGAATAGGCTCGGATCCACGCATTGGTTTCCAGTTTATCTACCCGGGATGTGGATATGGCGGCTCCTGTTTTCCCAAGGACGTGAAGGCACTGATCAATACTGCTGGCCAGAATGACTACGAACCGGCGATTCTCAATGCAGTTGAGTTAGTCAATGAGCGGCAAAAACTGAAGTTGTTTGAATATATCAACAGTCATTACAAAGACGGTGTAAAAGGCAAGACCTTTGCTTTGTGGGGACTGTCATTCAAGCCCAATACTGACGATGTCCGGGAAGCCAGCAGCCGGGTATTGATGGAGCAGTTGTGGGCAGCCGGCGCACAGGTCAGGGCCTTTGACCCGGAAGCGATGGAAGAAATCGCCAGTTTGTATGAAGGCGAAAAGAAACTGAGGCTGGTGGAAACCAAGGAAGATGCCCTGAGTGGCGCCGATGCCCTGGTAATCTGCACAGAGTGGCAAAATTTTCGGGCACCGGATTTTGAAATAATCAGGGACCTGGTAAAGGACAAGGTGATGTTTGATGGCCGGAACATGTATGATCCGGCCCTGATGAAGGAAAAGGGGCTGACCTACTATGGTATAGGCCGGTCTTCAAAGTAACTGATCAGGGCTACTTTTTCTTGTCTTTGCCAAAGTAACCATCGGACATCTTCTGCCACATCTCCATGTTCTTCTTGCTCATTTCCGTGAACGCTTTCATGGGATTGTTCTGCATCATGTCGGAGAAGCTGTCACTGAACTGCTCCTGCTGGTGCTTGAAAAAAGACAGGCTCTGGTCCATGAATTCAGAAAATGGCTTGTGCGGCACCTGGCCATAGTAGCGAATAAAGGTCTTCAGGTTTTCCGTAGTAAACAGGGGGTTGGTTTCCGATTCCTGCTCAATAATGAGTTGTAACAGCACACTACGGGTCACGTCATCCCCGGACTTGCTGTCCAGCACCACAAAAGGAATCCCCTCGACAATCATCTCGCGGATATCATCAATCTTGATGTACTTGCTGGTATGCGTATCGTAAATCCGACGGTTCGGATACTTCTTGATAACCCGAACGCCTTCTTCAACCCCGTTTTGCTCTTCGCTCATAAACTTTCTACTTTGTTTAAATATTTCATTTGACGAGTATTATCTAAAAACCTAATCTTTTATCGCTTTATCGCTTTATCGCTTTATCGCTTTATCGCTTTATCGCTTTATCGCTTTATCGCTTTATCGAAAATCGGAAAACGGCCCGGTGCGCTACGCCGACCCACACCAGATCGATTAATCCTTTACTTGTCCAGCCCACCCATACACAAGTAT
>Ga0255776_10002795_pt1 | contig 19263 bp, 27 predicted proteins | sample 071ome_19_FD_179974 | JGI IMG/M metagenome (GOLD analysis project Ga0255776, IMG submission 179974) | Coastal salt marsh microbial communities from the Groves Creek Marsh, Skidaway Island, Georgia - 071413AT metaG (version 2) | ecosystem: Environmental > Aquatic > Marine > Intertidal zone >... | reverse complement strand
GCCGTAAGCAGTCATCATGATACAAAGAGGATTACTTGGATGTCGAATTGCTATATCAATTACACGCATGCCAGATTCTCCAGGCATTCTTAAATCAGTCAAAACAACTTGGAACTCCTCTTCAACCAAGGCTTTTTCAGCTTCGATGGCAGAACTGACACAAAAAATCTCGAAATCATTCTCTAAAGCCAATTCTAACCCAACACGGGTATGTTCCTCATCGTCGACAATTAATAGATTGGGCTTCATAAAATTTTATGACTTTTGTTCAAGGTATTGGTGTCTAACTCCTTTTCGGGGAAATTTTAATGTTACAATAGTTCCGGAACCATGCTTACTATCAATACCAACTTCACCACCATGATTGCGCATAATTCGATGAACAATCATCATCCCGATCCCATTTCCTTTTTTCTTTGTTGTAAAGTAAGGCTCAAAAACTTTCGAAACATTTTCTTTTTTTATACCTGTACCTCGATCTATTACTTTGACGCCAATATAATCATTTTCCCACAATATAATTATACAAATATCTGAGTTGCAAGAAATTGCATCCATTGCGTTTCCGATAACATTAAAAAATACCTGCTTAATTTGTTCTAGATCACCGTTTATTAAAGGGTCTTTACTTTCTGTCTCAAGCTGTATATTGATTTTTTTACTACTTAATTCCTTCTCTTTTAAATGTAATATTTCTTCTATTATGGTTAATAAATTTAATTCCTTGAAGTCTGGAATGGTTGGCCGAATAGCTTTTAAAAAATGGACTATAATAGAATCAAGCCGATTGACTTCTTTAATGCAGGAGTTTAGGGATTTTTCCACCTTAGTTCTTGTTTTCTTGTCAAGACCATCATGCATTAATGATCTTTGAAGTACCTGTAGATGGATATTAATCGAATTTAACGGATTTCCCAATTCGTGAGCAACTCCTGCAGCGAGATCCATGATGCTAGTAACTTTTTCATTTTCTATCTGCTCCTCAACATTCGATTTTTCTTCGGTTACATCAGTTAGCACGACAGTTATTCCCGCATCTTGTTGTGAGACTTTTTCAGTTAATGTACCCTCAATCGGAACTGCATATACGCGCAGATATCTTTTCTCAGGATAATTAATGCGAACCTCACGGACAACCACTTCTGGTCGAGAAATTTCCGAAAGCCGGTCCATACCTAATGATTTTGCTAAATCTGGGGCCGCCCTAAGCAATGAAACTTTTTCACCAAGTTCTGGTTTTAAACCGATTAACCTTCTTCCCTGTTGATTTGAATAGGTAATGATACCATTTTGATCCAAAACCAAAATACCATCTCTGATTACATCAAAAACTGTTTCGAGAAGCTTTCGTTCACGAGCAAGCCTTTGAACTAAATTGCTCAAGTTTACCTCATCTAGGTCTTCTAGTTTTCCCAGTACTTTATCTAGCGGACTTTTTTTAGACATGATGGGTAGATGACATCAAGAATTTCTTTCGCAATTTTTGACTTATTGGTGGAGGGAATTTGCTTTAGAAAACCATCCGCACTGATCAGAGTAACTTCATTTTTATCTGACGAAAACCCAATATCTGACTTTGAGACATCATTGGCAACTATCCAATCTAAATTTTTTTCCTTAAGCTTTCTTTTTGCAGATATCATTATCTCATTAGTTTCTGCCGCAAAGCCAACCAATACTTGGTTCTTCTTCCTACCACCCAATATTTTTAAAATGTCAGGATTTCTTTTCAAAATTATTTTGTCCGGAAACTCATTTTTTCGCAGTTTCCTCTCATATATTTTCGATGGCCGATGATCGGAAACAGCTGCACACATAATAATCAGATCAGCTTTCTCAAAATGAGCATTCATTACCTCTTGCATCTCAAGTGCAGTCTCAATTCGCACAAGCTGAACGCCCTGAGGGCACCGAAGATTGACTGGTCCACTAATCAAAGATACTTCCATATCTAAATTTTTAGCCGCCTCTGCTAGTGCATAACCCATCTTTCCGGAAGAAGGATTTGAAATAAACCTGACCGGGTCGATCCATTCACGGGTTGGCCCTGCCGATATTAAGCAGCGGATTTTTAGCTTTTTACTCAAGATTGTTGGCGACAAATTAAAAGGTACATGATTCCATAAACAAGTGATGAATGAAAGCAATCAATCGCCCAAAATTCAGGAAAAAGAAAACTTTTTTGTTAATTTAGTTTTTAATTTGGTATTACCTATATTGATTCTGCGCAAAGGAGATGATTGGCTTGGTGACAATATCGGGGATTGGGCCAGTGTGCCTAGCGACTCAACCCTTGTCTCTTCAATTCTTCTAACCATTGCAGTCTTATTTCCGATAGCCTACGGAGCTTATGATTTCGTTCGTAGAAAAAAGTGGAATTTTTTGAGTATACTAGGAGCCGCTAGTGCCCTCCTTACTGGTGGTATTGGCTTAATTCCTGGCGGTACAGTCTCTATGTTTGCCATAAAAGAGGCTACCCTTCCCGCGCTTCTCGGTCTTTTAACCATCATTACCCTCAATACGAAGAGACCTTTAGTAAAAATGCTTTTGTATAACCCAGAAATTTTTCAGGTTGATAGGATAGACTATCATTTATCAAAAAATGGTACTTCATTGCAATTTCATCAATTACTAACAAAATGCACTTGGTTGCTGGCAGGAGCCTTTGGATTTAGTGCGATATTGAACTACATTCTTGCTCGCTTAATTGTAATCACGGAACCATCAGTGGACAAAAATGCTTTCAATGATGAAATTGGGGTTATGATGGGATGGAGTTTCCCAGTAATTAGTCTACCTTGTATGGTCGTTAGCGGATATGCAATATGGTTATTAATCCAAGGAATAAAGAATTGTACAGGATTAAATATCGAAGACGCAATGAGACAGAAATCTCCTTAGCGATCTTCTAGAGGAATATATTGGCGAAGGTTCGAGCCTTGATATATTTGCCTAGGGCGGTGAATTCTTTTACCCGTTTGAGCTATTTCTTTCCAATGGGCTAACCAACCTGGAGCACGACCAATTGCAAACAAAACGGTAAATGTGTTCGTTGGAAAACCGAGTGCTTGCAGAATGATACCACTGTAAAAGTCCACATTGGGATAAAGTTTTCGATCAATAAAATATGGATCTTTCAAAGCCACTTCCTCTAAACGACGAGCGATGTCAAGAATAGGGCTAGAAACGCCAAGTGCTTCAAGAGCCTGATCACAAGCTGACTTTAATATTTTGGCTCGCGGGTCATAATTGCGATACACTCTATGGCCAAATCCCATTAAGCGAGATTTCCCTTCTTTTGCTAACTGGATGAACTTGCTACCATCGTCTCCAGAATCGTGTATATCATTGAGCATTTTTATAACCGCCATGTTAGCACCTCCATGAAGCGGACCCCATAGTGCCGAAACTGCCCCGGCCAAAGATGCAAAGGGATTGGCTCCCCCAGAGGCAATCATGCGGCAGGTTGAAGTGGAACAATTCTGTTCATGGTCCGCATGCAGTAGAAAAATAAGATCTAATGCATTACTAAGTGATGGGTTAATTGGAGCATCCCCATCTTGGGCAAACATCATCGAAAGAAAATTTGTACAATAATTGAATGTATTATCCGAAGGGAGAAAAGTCTCTCCCTTTTTATTTCGGTGACTGGCCGCAGCAAGCACTGGCAGGGCGGCGATGATCAAAGCTGCTGCATCGTCAAAATTATTCAAATCTTGCGAGCGGTCATTGGTGCAAAGCTGTACACAAGCACCTCCCAGAGCCTGCAAGCCAGACGCCAATGAACCCATAGGGTGAGTGCTAGCTGGCATTGATGCAACCGCTTTAAGAACCTCGGTCGGTAGTTTTTGGTAAGTTGCCACTTTCTCTTCAAAGGAGGACAGTTGGGACGACGTTGGAAGCTCTCCATTTAGCAAAAGCAAACAAACCTCAAGGAAATTGGCCTTCTGAGCTAACTCCGCAATGTCATACCCACGGTATCGTAAAATCCCCTTATCCCCGTCAATAAAGGTAACAGAACTTTCACAGGAACCAGTATTACCATAACCATCATCATAGGTGATCAAACCGCTATCTTTACGCAGTTGTCTGACATCCAAAGCCTTTTCATTTTCTGTACCAGTTATAATGTTAAGAGGGTAGGTGGAATCACCAAAAGTTAAGGTAGCTTTGTCAGACATAATCGAAATAGAGGTAATAATTGGGAGTAATGTATTGTTGTGCCACTTCTACTCGATATTTTCAAGAAAGTTTCGGTATAGTTGAATTCCTTTTGATTGACTTTTCTCTGGATGGAATTGTGTGGCGATACAATTGGAAGAAATAATTCCACTTGTGAAGTTTCCACCATAATCCGTACACATACAATGTAGGCGAGGATCATCTGTCTGGACTCGATAACTGTGCACAAAATAGAATTGGTCGTTTTCTGTGATGTCTCTCCTCGCCCAATGATTGCCTGCTAATCCCCAGGTAACTTGATTCCATCCCATATGAGGAACCTTGAATTGAGTACCAATTGAAAAACGGACTACCGATCCACTAAATATTCCTAATCCAGGAAGCTTTCCCTCTTCCGAGGATCCGAAAAGAACCTGTAAACCCAAACAAATTCCAAAAAAGGGGCGGTCCTCTAAAATCCATGATTGTAAGGCCCTGTCTAGGCCAGAATCTTTTAAACTAGTCATACAATGATCAAAGCTTCCCTGTCCGGGAAAGATGATCGCATCAACACCCTTTATATCTTTTGGCGTTTTGGCTAAGGTGGGCCTGGCATTCAGAAACTCGAATGCTTTAACTACACTTCGCAGATTACCTGTCCCATAGTCTATTACCGCTAATTTGCGGACATTCACAATGATAATTTAGACCTTTCTATTTTGAAAGAGTACCTTTAGTTGAGGGCACCTTCCCCTCGAGTCGGTGCTCCCTACTTGTAGCCATATCCAAACATTTTGCCAGTGATTTGAAGATTCCTTCCGCCACATGGTGGGGTTCGTCCCCATGTTCCAATCGAATATGCAAATTACATGCAACCTCATTGGCAAAGGACTGAAAAAACTCCTTTAGCAATTGAATATTAAAATCCCTGACTAAATTGTTTTTAACTACGACCTGCCAAAATAGAAAGGGGCGGTTCGATAGATCCACGGAGGTTGTAACTAAAGTTTCATCCATTGGAGCGATAAAATATCCGTAGCGCTTTATTCCTGACTTGTCCCCAAGTCCCTTAGAAAATGCTTGCCCTAAAGCAATACCAATGTCTTCAACCAAATGATGGTAATCGATTTGCAGATCTCCCTTGGCCTGAATCTTTAAATCAAAGAAACCATGCCTAGAAAACAGTTCCAGCATGTGATCTAAAAAGGGGATGCCAGTGGATATTGAATTAATACCAGACCCATCAATGAATAAATCCAGAGAAATCTGGGTTTCGCTAGTATTTCTTTCTACAGTTCCTTTTCTTGGCGTTTCCATTTTTCAATTGCATCAATTAGGATAGACATCTCCTCTGGCTTGCCAATACTGATTCTCAAGAATGTATTTGTAAGAGGATGTTCTGCAAAGTATCGGACTAAGATTTTTCTTTGGTTTAGGAATTCAAACAATGACTGAGCGACTTTTTCTCCTCTTATACCGTTCGCATCACATGGTTGAGTGAAAACAAAATTAGTGCTCGAGGGAATGGTTCGCCATTCCATTGCTTCCAATTGATTGGTGAACCATTGGCGTTGTTTAAGTATTTTTTCTAAACAACTCGAAAAATAATCCTGATCTTCGAGTGAAGCAAGTGCTGCTGCTTGGGCTAATCTATCGACATTGTAAACCTCACGAACTCGATCGAGTTGAGCAATGACCGAAGGGTGTCCCATGGCAAAACCCAATCTTAAACCTGCAAGGGAGTAAGATTTCGAAAGGGTCCGAGTGATTAAAACATTTTTAAAATCATTAAGTAAGGGTAGGGCGGTTTCTTTAGCAAAATCTGCGTATGCTTCGTCAATTACTAGTAAGCCTGGAAAAGATTCGGCCGTTTGCCTTAGAGTCTGCAAAGAAAAAGACCTACCGCTTGGAGCATGTGGGCTTGTAAGAAAAAATAAGTTAGCACCAGAAGAAGAGACCTGGTTAGGATCAAAAGTGAATTCATCATCAATAAAGGAAATTTTGATCAAATCTGCCCCCTGAACATTTATGAGAGTTTTGTATAATGAATAGCTCGGGTCTAGCATTCCCACTTTCAAATCGTCATCGGCAAACGAGCGAACACATAGGTTTAAAAGATCATCCGATCCATTTCCAATAATTACCTGATTATTAACCAATCCGAATAGTTGAGAAATTTTTTCCCGTAAGGGCATTGAAGTCGGATTGGGATAGAGGTTAAGCAGGTTAATTTCATTAGTTACTGCTTCTATTACTGATGGACTAGGCGTATATGGATTTTCATTTGTGTTTAGTTTTACCACAGAATCCCAGGTTTCAGGTTGCACACCTGGCGAATAGGAATGGTGAGATTGCAGCCGCTTAGTTACCTGCACAACAGTAAGAGTTAATTCTCTTTAGAGAGGAATGATCCTAAACGCATAAGATGTGCATTTCCATGCCCATCAAGTTTTTCCATTTTAGAAAAGGCTTCAACAACTGACGCTGCATTCTGGGAGGCATCAAGATCATATCTAATAAGACTACTTCTTCTCATAAAATCTTGAACCCGTAACCCAGAAGAAAATCTAGAGGACCGCCCAGTAGGTAAAACATGGCTAGGGCCGGCAGCAAAATCTCCAACTGATGTTGCGGTCTGATGACCAACAAGAAACGCACCAGCAGTTGTAATATTAGAGAGGTAAAAATCGCAATTATCATCAGACACTTGAAGTTCAAGATGTTCAGGAGCAATATAATTTGCCACCTCTGAAATTCGCTCACGACTATTCAAAAAAATCGCAAAAAAACCCTTTCTAAGAACAAGTTCAATTGCTGAAGAGTGGGAAAGTTGAATGATTTGTTTTTCTATTTCGCCAACAATTTTTTCAAACATCATGATTTCTTCAAAAAGAAGGTAAATTTTTTCTTTTCCGGAACCATGCTCTGCCTGCGCGAGCAAGGCTGCAGCTACCCATTCGGGGTTGGCAGTTTTATCCGCAATAACCATTACTTCGCTAGGCCCAGGCAACAAATCAACTCCCACCCGGCCGAATACCTGCCTTTTGGCTTCATTAACAAAGGCATTCCCTGGACCAAAGATCTTATCTACAGGAGCAATTGTAAAAGTACCGTAGGCAAGTGCACCTATTGCTTGAGCCCCCCCAACTTTGTAGACTTCAGAGATTCCTAAAAGTTGCAGAGCAGCGAGCAGTTGATCCGCTACTTTTCCATCTTTTCCTGGGGGAGTAACCACCACAACTTCAGGGACCTGAGCAACCTTCGCTAGGGTAACCGTCATTACCACCGTAGACACTAACGGAACATGTCCACCAGGCACATAAATCCCGGCTCGCTTAATGGGATAATTACGCTCTCCTACAATTCCATTGTGCATGTTCGTGCCTTGCCAGTCATTTGGTAGGCTCTGCTGATGGAAATAGGTTATGTTAGCTATCGCTTCTTCTAGGGCTGTTTTCTCTTCTTCAGTAATTGAATTTAACGCACAATTAAGCTCTCCCGCAGAAACCTTTAATTCCGCGGCTGTAAGATTTACTTCATCAAACTCAGCAGTTTTGGCAAGGACTGCTTCATCACCGGCCGATTTGATATCTGAAAGTATTTTGGAAACAACAGATGAAACATTTTCATCTGCCCCAGCTGAAGGTATGAATTTATTTAACTCAGCTAATAAATTCTCACTGTCTCTCTTGTAAGAAAGCTTCATTAAAATTATTCCCACTCAATGGTACTTGGGGGCTTAGAACTGATGTCATAAACAACTCGGTTTGCTCCTTTAACCTCATTAATGATACGACTTGAAACTCTCCTAAGTAAGGCGTCAGGAAGTTTAGCCCAATCTGCAGTCATAGCATCACTGCTGGTTACTGCCCGGAGAGTTATGACATTCTCATAGGTTCTTTCATCTCCCATAACACCAACACTTCTTACAGGCAGGAAAACACAAAATGCCTGCCACAACTTGGAGTACCACTTCGAACGCCTAAGCTCCTCAATGAAAATTGCGTCAGCCTGTCGAAGAACCTCTAATCTCTTCGGTGTAAGGTCACCTATCACACGAACGCCAAGACCAGGACCAGGAAAAGGGTGCCGGTTGATTACATGATCTGGCAATCCTAGCTTTTTGCCAAGCAAACGGACTTCGTCTTTGAAAAGCTCCCGTAGAGGTTCCAATAACTCAAGTTTCATTTTTTCTGGTAATCCACCAACATTATGATGACTTTTTATTAGGGCAGCAGGATTGCCCCCTATAGGCACACTTTCAATCACATCAGGATATAATGTTCCTTGAGCTAAAAAGTGAACATCTCCAAGTTTTTTGACCTCATCATCAAATACTTGAATAAAGGTTTTCCCAATGATTTTTCGTTTCCTTTCAGGATCAGATACGCCCTTTAACTTTCCAAGGAATAATCTACCCGCTTTCGCCACTTTTAATTTTCCAGGAATGTGATCATTGAAAAGCTTAATGACTTCATTACGCTCGTTTTGCCTGAGTAGACCATTATCGACGAAAATTGAGGTTAATTGCTTCCCTATTGCCCGATCGATCAAGGCCGCAGCCACGCTCGAATCGACACCCCCGCTGAGCCCAAGAATAACCCTTTTTGAGCCAACTTGATCACGTATTTTCTGCACTGCAATTTCAATGAAGTCACCCATGTCCCAATCTCCTTTACAACCGCAGATTGAAAAGAGAAAATTATGGATTAATTCAGTACCGTGTTCGGAATGCTCTACCTCAGGGTGAAATTGCAATCCGTAGAATTTGAGCTTTGGGTTCTCAATGATGGAAAAATTAGAATTTTCAGTATTAGCAATTCCCGTGAAACCAGCTGGTATCTTCACGATGGCATCACCATGAGAGTTCCAAACATTAAATTTCTTAGGTAATTTTCTGAGAAGCTTATTCTCTTTTTTTATGGTAAGTTCACTTCTACCATACTCTCTTTTATCACACTTCTTAACTTCTCCACCAAGAAGTTTACCCATTAATTGGAGACCATAACAAATACCTAGTATGGGAATGCCCAAAGTGAATATTCTCTTATCTGGGAGGGGAGCTCCAGAAGAAAGAACACTGGCAGGACCGCCTGAAAGAATAATCCCTAAAGGTTTTTGCTTCTTAATTTCGGCAAGCGGAGTGTCGTAAGGAAGAACTTGGGAGTAAACATTTTGTTCACGGATACGCCGAGCGATAACTTGGGTATACTGTGAACCAAAGTCTAAAACGAGTATAGTCTGGGGCATGGAGGAGATGTAATGTAGACAAAAGTTGATTGATAGGAACCTTGTTCTATGTCTGCAACCACTAATCCACAAAAGTGGAAGTTACTATTTTGTAATTACTAGAAACTCTAAATTATGAAAAATTTTAGATATCTGATTCTATCCTGAAAGAAGAGATACGATTATTTGGATTCTTTTGAAGGCTCCTCCGCAGAGGAATCATCAATGTCAGAATTACTTGTCTCTTCTGCAACTACCTGAGCCTCGGAAGGGGTTTCATCAGGTTTACTTTCAGTTACTTCAGAAACGGCCTCAGGTTCAACAGAAGTGTCTTCACTTACTGCATCTGCCTTTTCTTCGACATCAGTTTTAGGAGTTTCTTTCTTCTTTTTGGCAGTTGATTTCTTTTTCTTAGCTTTTTTCTTGGGAGCTTCTTCGACAAATTCAATCAAAGCCATATCTGCGGCATCCCCAAGCCTCGGAAGAGCTAATTTGTAAATACGAGTGTAACCTCCATTGCGACCAGTAAATTGATCAACTAACTCGTCAAACAGTTTGGAAACTGCTTTCTTGTTTCGCAGTCTAGAAATCGCCAGTCTGCGATAATGAACCTTCCGGGCACTGTCCTCGGATAAATGGGCTTTTTTAGCTAAAGTAATTAGCTTTTCAATAGCAGGTCTTAACGCCCTTGCTTTTGCTAGGGTTGTTTTAATTCGCCCATGCTCAATTAAGGAACAAGATAGATTAGCCACCAATGAAACTCGGTGAGCAGACTTTACGCCCAATTGATGATTGTGCTTGCGGTGCCTCATGGGGATATACGGTTATTGGTAATACTGGTGATTAATTGGTCGCAGATTCAAGTAAGCGATTTTCGAACTTCATGCCCAAAGATAGACCAAGCTGTTCGAGTTTCGCCTTTATCTCATTGAGGGATTTCTTTCCAAAGTTTCGGTACTTGAGCATTTCAGGCTCAGATTTGGTAGCCAACTCTCCCACTGTAGTTATATTAGCATTATTTAAACAATTAGCCGCACGAACAGATAATTCAATTTCGTTTACACTCATACTCAGCAAATTCTTGAGTCTGTTTTGCTCCTCACTGACTTGTTTTGTGTTACTTTCAAATTCAATTTGTTCTTCGCTGATTTGATCAAATACATCAAGGTGATGGCGCAAAATTGCTGCCGATTGCTTTAACGCATCTTCGGGGCTAATTCTTCCGTCAGTATGAATCTCTAGTATTAACTTATCATAGTCGGTCATTTGACCCACGCGGGTATTTTGGACATCGTATTTAACAAGCTTGACTGGACTGTAAAGAGCATCGACATTTATCATGCCGATCGGTTGGTTTTCCTGTTTGCTGTCCTCTCCCAAACAAAATCCACGACCAACCGTAACATCCATTTCTGCAAAGATCTTTTGTTTGCGGTCGTTAGTAAGAATTACTTGCTCGGGGTTAATAATTTCAATTCCCTCAACGGGGGAGATGTCTCCTGCAGTAATCTCGCCTTCTTTTTCAACATCTAAGGTGATAACCGCTGGTTCGGATTTATGATTTATAATTAAAACTTTTTTAAGATTTAACACAATATCAGTCACATCCTCTACTACACCGTCAACACTCTGAAACTCATGCTGCACTCCGTCCATCTTCAATGAAGAGATGGCGGCTCCTTCAATAGAACTGAGCAGGACACGACGAAAAGCATTTCCGACTGTATGGCCGTAGCCAGTTTCAAAAGGATCAGCAATGAATTTCGCGTACTTTTCGGTAGCAGTTTCTTCTTCCTTAACCAAACGATTAGGGAGTTCAAATTTTCCAAGTCTTGTAGCCATGGTATGTATTTGTGTTTTAGTGATTTTAAAATTAACGACTGTAAAACTCGACGACGAGCTGTACATTAATGCTTTGTTCAAGTTCTTCGGGTTGAGGGAGTCTTGCGACTGTTCCCTGCAAAGAGTCTGCTTTAACTTCAAGCCAAGGCGGGGTGTTGTTGTATTGGGAGCCATCTAAATTTCGGGTGGCAACTTGTCGAGATGAAGTTTTTTCACGGACAGTCAAATCGTCACCTACAGAAACTTGAAAGCTTGGAATATCAACCTTTTGACCATTAACAAGTAGATGCCCATGATTGACAAATTGCCTTGCGGATTGGCGTGTTTTTGCAAAGCCGAGTCTGTAGACAACATTATCCAGTCGGGTTTCCAAATAAGTGAGAAAGTTTTCTCCGGTAATACCTTGTTTTCTTTTTGCTTTTTGAAATAGATTTCGGAACTGTTTTTCTGTAAGACCGTACATCAACCGAAGTTTTTGTTTTTCTAGCAATCCAGCGCTGTAATCACTTGCTTTTCTCCGAAAATTCGGCCCATGTTGGCCGGGGGGATAGGTACGGCGCTCAAAAGATTTATTCGCGGGGAAAATCGCCATCCCAAAACGGCGATTTATGCGGGTGGTTGGTCCTGTGTATCGTGACATAATGAAAAGTTTTTGAATTTGTGGTTTAAACCCGTCTTCTTTTTGGTGGACGACAACCATTATGGGGAACAGGAGTAACATCAATGATTGCAGAGACATTAAATCCAAGGCTCTGAAGTGCCCTTATGGCTGAGTCTCTTCCCATGCCTGGCCCCTTTACCTTAACTAATACTTCTTTCATGCCATGGGACATCGCCACTTTTCCTGCATCTTGGGTAACAACCTGAGCTGCGTAGGCAGTGGACTTTCGTGAACCGCGAAAATTGCATTTTCCTGAACTGGACCAGGAAATTACATTCCCTTTCATATCGGTAAAAGAAACCTTAGTATTATTGAAGGTGGCAACAACATAACAAATTCCAGATGATATATTTTTGCTGCCCTTTGCTTTGCGAACTTTAACCTGTTCAATATTCGCACCTAGCAAATCCTCGGCGGTTTCTTCCTTTTTTTCAACCTTGGTCTCAGTCGATTTTGGCTCTTCTTTAACAGAAGTCGTAGATGAGTTGTCTGGGGAAATAGACTTCTCGGTTTCGTCTTGATTTGATTTTTCTTCTTCGCTCATGAAAATGTGGGGTAGGGCATTTAGCCTTTGCGAACAACTCCAACAGTCTTACGACCTCCTTTACGTGTTCTCGCGTTAGTGATTGTTCTTTGTCCACGAACTGGTAACCCTCTTTGGTGTCGAAGGCCGCGATAACTACGAATGCTTTGCAGGCGTTTCAGGTTATTGGTAATTTGCCTACGCAAATCTCCTTCTACCATAATCTTATTATCGATTATGTAGTTACTAATGAGACTAAGTTCTTGTTCAGAAAGTTCTTGCGTTCGTCTGTCTGGATCAATTCCTGTTTCCTCGAGAATTTTCAGGGATCTGGTTGGTCCAATACCATATACATATCGCAAGGAATACGATATCTTTTTACGATTTGGTATGTCTACTCCTAATAATCTGGCCATAGTGATTTTAAGTTAAAATATTTAGAAAGCTTCAGGCGCCTTTGAAGAAATATGCGAGTAGCCCAAATGCAAAAAGTACTATTGATATGATAATCAAGGGTCTCCATTGGGCTTCAAAATCTTTGAGTTCCAGCGATTCAATCCCACGGTTCGTCGCGGTGGATCGCCCCTTGATTCTACCTTTGCGCAAAAAGCCATCGTAATGTCTTTGAAGCAAAAAGGTTTCAATTTGTCTCATGGTGTCCAGCACCACACCTACTATAATAAGCATTCCAGTGCCCCCAAAGAATGTGGCTACATTGTAAGAAACATTTGCTGTTTTAAAGATAAAGTCGGGGAAAACTGCGATTATAGTTAAAAAAACAGCACCTGCGAGTGTTAATCGCGTCATAACAAAATCCAGAAATCGTGCAGTATGGTCTCCTGGTCTAACCCCGGGAACATATCCACCGTTCTTTTTTAAATCATCAGCAATTTGAACTGGTTTAAACATAATAGATACCCAAAAGTAACTGAAGACCAGAATGAGTCCGCCGTAAACCAGGTAGTAAAACCAACCTCTTCCAGCAAATGCGTTGGCTAAGTCGATTGCCCAATTCGTTTCGTTTGGTGAATCGGCAATAGCCGCACCCAATGTTCTGAGGAGTTGGGCTGGAAACATAAGGATTGCACTAGCAAAGATAACAGGCATGACACCTGCATAATTTACCTTTAGTGGCAAGAAGGAGCTCTGCCCTCCAAAAACTTTTCTGCCTACCATTCTTTTAGCGTACTGGACAGGAATTTTTCGTTGAGCCTGCGTTACAGCGATGATACCGCCTACAACGAGGAGAAATAAACCAATCATCAGAGAAGCCTTGACTATGACCATGTTGTCTTCCGCAGGAGCAAGGAAAATTAATGAATAAGCGTCCGCCAATGCCTTTGGCAAATCAGCCAAAATGCCCACTGTTATGAGAAGTGATATACCATTTCCAATCCCACGCTGTGTAATTTGTTCACCAAGCCACATTAAAATTAGCGAACCAGTGGTGAGGAATATAATCGAGTTGAACAAGAATAGGGATGGTGAGGATGACACTACAATATCTCCTAAGGGCTGACCATCTAAACCAACCTCTAATGGGTTAAATCCCATAATTAAACTGCCCGGGCTATCTCGGAGTGCTACAGCTAAGAGCCCACCTTGAACCAAACATATCAAAATGGTAAGATATCTCGTGTATTGTGATATTTTCTGTCTGCCTGGCTCACCCTCCTGTTGCAACCTCGCGAGATGAGGGAAAACTGCCCCCATTAATTGCATAATAATGGAGGCACTGATGTAAGGCATAATACCTAAAGCAAAAAGGGCACCATTTAAAAGAGCTCCCCCAGTAAACATGTTATAGAAGCCTAGTATGTCGTTACTTCCAGAATCACTTCGTGTTTCTTCCCGAAGTTCAAAAAATTCCTTAATTGGGGAGGGATCTACCCCTGGCAAGGGTATATTTGCACCAACCCTAGCAATAAAAAGCAGAGCCAAGGTAAAGAAAATCTTTTGCCTAAGCTCGGGTATTTTTAAAGAATTGGTGAATGCAGAGAGCATAAAATGATTAAGATTGCTTTAATGATCCGCCGGCAGCTTCAATTTTCCTACCTGCTGAAGCTGAAACATAGTCTACATCAACAGTAAAGGGTTTTGAAATGTCGCCAGCACCGAGTAACTTTACTTGTTTCACATTTGCTCGAATTAAGCCCATTTCTTTGAGTGATACTAAGTTCACAATGTTACCGGATAGTTTTTCCAATTTGCCAACATTTATAACTGCAATTTCTTTTTGGAAACGAGCACGATTAAATCCCCGCTGTGGAAGTTTACGATAAAGAGGCATTTGACCGCCCTCAAATCCAGCACGCAACGAGTAACCTGATCTTGCACCAGCACCTTTATGGCCACGACAACAAGTCTTACCATGACCGTTTCCTTCGCCCCGTCCTACACAACGCTTTGGACGATTTGCACCTGATGGTATATTATTTTGCTTCATATCAGTTAAATCTGTGGATAACTAAATGGTTATGGAGTTAAAGTAGATTCGTCCGTATCCGAAGTAAATGCAGAGCCCCGAACTTTTTCGCCTCGAATTGAAGAAATTTCTTCAGCTGATCGCATCTCGGACAAACCTTTCATGGTAGCTGCAACAATTGAAAGTGGATTATTAGAGCCAAGCGATTTAGAGAGAACATTTTTAACACCTGCTCCTTCCAGCACGGCTCGAACCCCACCTCCTGCTATGATCCCAGTACCCTTACGAGCAGGTCTGAGCAAGACCTTGCCACCGTCAAAATTAGCAAGTACAGGATGAGGAATTGTTTCTCCTTGCAGAGAAACTGGACGCATTGCTTTTTTGGCTTGATCTGTGCCCTTACGAATTGCATCTGGAACCATTTGCGCTTTTCCATAACCGTAGCCTACATTGCCCTTTTGGTCACCCACGACAACAAGTGCAGCAAAACTAAAACGGCGGCCACCTTTGACTACTTTGGCACAACGATTAACATGGACAACTTTTTCGAAAAGTTCTTCCTCCTCCAACACAACTTTTGGCTGAGATTTCGATGATTTATTTTTTGTATCTGCCATTTTATTAAAACTCCAAGCCAGAACTGCGAAGTGCGTCTGCAAATGCTTTGACGCAACCATGGTATTTTCTACCTGCACGATCAAAGACAACGGTCTTGATGCCAGCATTAGAAAGTTTGAGTGCAAAAGCAGAACCAATTTTTTCAGATCCAGAAATATTAGGAAGACAATCGTTTAACTCCTTTTCATTTGATGATATGGCCACGAGAGTGGTTGAGAAATCATCGTTTATACATTGAGCATGAATGTTTTTGTTGGTAAAACATACAGTCAAGCGGGGGCGATCTTGTGTGCCTACGATTTTTTTACGGATGCGCCAACGGCGCTTTTGTAGTAGTTCTCTTTTCTTGGCTAAATTCATAAGATTAATGGGAAATTATGCGGATTTCTTGCCTTCCTTACGGCGAACAAATTCGCCAACTATTCGCACTCCTTTGCCTTTGTAGGGCTCAACTGGGTAGTAACTTTTGATCTCTGCAGCAAGTTGCCCGACTTTTTGTTTATCAGCACCTTCAACATGAATTTTTACATTGTCGGCGACAGACACACTTACTCCATCAGGTATTGGGTGGTTGATGGGGTGAGAATATCCTAATTCTAAACCAATTTCATTGCCTTTAACTGCTGCACGAAATCCAACACCCTCGATCAAGAGATCCTTGAAATATGGATTGGTTACCCCATGAACCATATTAGCGATAAGGGAGCGAAAAGTTCCTTGAATAGCTTTGGACCCACGAGTTGAGTCAATTGGTTTAATTAAAATTTGATCATCAGAAATATCTAAAGATATTGACTCGTGGAGAATTTGCTCAAGTTCACCTTTGGGTCCCTTTACTTTAACAACTTCATTTTCTGAAGTAACTTCTACTCCTGTAGGGATAGTGATGGGTAAATTTCCTATTCTACTCATGACTTATTTCTCCTACCAAACGGTGCAAAGCAACTCTCCGCCCAACTTTTCTTGGCGAGCAGTACGATCGTCGATAATACCTCTAGGAGAACTAATGATCGAAATGCCAAGACCACCGAGAACGCTCGGTATGTCCCTGTATCCACAATATGATCTACGCCCCGGTTTACTGATCCGACTTATTCCTTTGATCGCATGTTTGCCCGAAACATACTTTAATTCAATTTCTATGGTCTTGAATCCATTGCTGTTGTCACCCTCCTTACAACCCGCTACAAAACCTCTATCTTGGAGAATTTTAGCTATACCCGCCCGCAAATTTGAATGAGGATATGAACAACTTGATTTTCCGGCAAGTCCAGCGTTTCGAATAACTGTAATGAAGTCACCTATTGTATCGTGTACTGACATAATAAAATAATTTGTTTACCAAGAAGATTTGATCACGCCAGGCACTTTGCCTTGTAATGCAAGTTCGCGAAATGAAATTCGTGAAAGTCCAAATTTTCTTAGAACTGCACGTGGTCTTCCTGTTAGAGAACATCGTTTAACCAATCGAACAGCAGAAGAATTTTTCGGCAACTTTGTCAGTTTAGCTTGTGCAGCATAGAAATCCTCTTCGCTGGTATTCGGGTCGTTTAAAATTTTCTTGAGAGATTCGCGCTTGGTGGCGTAGCGAGCTACTAAGCGCTCCCTCTTTAAATTTCTTTGAATTGCAGATTTTTTTGCCATAAAAATAAAATTAAGGGCTATTATGCGGCTTGCTGAGCAGGCTCTTCGGATCGTTTTCTAAAGGGCATTCCTAAAAGTTGAAGTAACTTACTGCCTTCTTCATCGGAGTTAGCAGTGGTTGTAATGCAAATATCCAAACCAACATTTACTCTTTGTCTTTCCACATTAATTTCCGGGAAAATGCTATGATCAGTAATTCCGAGAGAATAATTTCCATTTCCATCAAGTTTGGAACGCACACCCCGAAAGTCACGAATGTTAGGAAGGGAGATTGCTATCATTCGATATAAAAATTCCCACATTTGGTTCCCTCTTAGGGTAACCTTGACACCGACTGGCATTCCTTGGCGGAGCTTGAAGTTTGAAACACTGATCTTTGCCTTAACAATTACTGGAGCTTGGCCAGAAAGATTAGCGATATCATTTCTTAGATCGTTAATACCATTTTTGTCCATCTCGGCACCAAATGAAGAGTTCAAAACAATCTTTTCGATTTTGGGCACCTGATGAACATTTTTGTAACCCAACTCTTTCATAAGTGCTGGAACCACCTTGTCTTGATAAACTTTTTTTAACTCAGGAGTTTTCATGGTAAATGTATTACAGCTCTTAGCTGGTTTTTCTAACATTAGAAAAATGAATTGAAGCTTCTCTCTCTACAATGGCTCCCTGCGGGTTGTCTTGTGTTTTTTTCTCATGCTTTTTAACAAGATTTACACCTTCAACGAGAACCCTATTTTTATTCCTAAAGAATTCTAGTATTTTTCCTTTGCTACCCTTGTGGTCGCCTGCAATAACGACCACTTCGTCTCCTTTTTTAATTTTATTTGCCATGATTTACAAAACTTCCGGAGCTAAAGAAATAATTTTCATAAATTTCTGACGCAGTTCACGAGCCACTGGTCCAAAAATGCGGGTTCCTTTTGGGGAGCCGTCGTTGTTTACAATAACGCAAGCATTTTCGTCAAAACGGAGATAACTTCCATCTCGTCGGCGCATTGGTGATTTAGTTCTTACTACAACTGCACGCACTACGCTCCCCTTCTTGACAGAAGCTTCGACTGAGCTTTCCTTGACATGACAAACAATAATATCACCCACGGATGCGGTCTTCTTGAGTTGCCCCAAGCGTCGAATCATTCGTACTTGCTTGGCACCAGTATTATCCGCAACTTCTAATCTGCTTAATAATTGGATCATGGTTAATTAGATAGTTGGGGCTTTTTCAATCAATTCCACAACGCGCCACCTTTTAAGTTTGCTCAATGGTCGGGTTGACATGATGCGCACCTTATCACCAACATTTGAAACATTATCTTCGTCGTGAGCGTGAACGGTAGTCTTTCTCCTAATTTCCTTTTTGTATAAAGGGTGAGGTATCTTATATTCATAAACAACTTTGATAGATTTATCACCTGTTTTGGAGCGGACTACTCCAATCAGTTGTTTGCGGTTATTTCTAATTGCTTTATCGCTCATTTAAGATTTTTCTCAGGTGTATCTGACATTTCCCTTAGCTGGGTAAGCAGACGTGCTCTATCCCGCTTAAGTAACTTTATCATGTGTGGTTTCTCTACTTGACCCGTCTGCTTACGAACTTGAAGTTGAAGAAGTTCAGCACCTAATTCACGGATCTTCTTATTAATCTCCAATTCGGACAATTCCTTTACTTCTGACATTTTCATGAAGATTTAATTTTAAAAACTGCGTTCACGAGTCACCAAACGGCAACGAAATGGTAATTTTGCATCTGCAAGTCCCAATGCCTCTCTTGCCAAAGTTAAAGAACAGCCTGCTATCTCAAACAAAACATGACCTGGCTTGATAACGGCAACCCAATGGTCAACAGGCCCTTTTCCTTTTCCTTGACGCGTTTCCGCTGGTTTTTTGGTAACTGGTTTGTGAGGGAAAACGCGAATCCACACTTTTCCTTTACGCTTGAGGTGGCGATTAATTGCAACACGGGCTGCCTCAATTTGATTTGAAGTCATACGTCCGCGAGTTAGTGACTGGATACCAAATTCTCCAAATGCAACCGTGTTTCCCCGAGAAGCAGATCCACGAATTCTACCTTTATGGACTTTTCTAAATTTGGTACGAGATGGTAAAAGTTTTGGCATAACTAAGAGAGGTTAAAAAATCTTGTCTTCGTCCTTCAGG
>Ga0255776_10002791_pt1 | contig 19285 bp, 15 predicted proteins | sample 071ome_19_FD_179974 | JGI IMG/M metagenome (GOLD analysis project Ga0255776, IMG submission 179974) | Coastal salt marsh microbial communities from the Groves Creek Marsh, Skidaway Island, Georgia - 071413AT metaG (version 2) | ecosystem: Environmental > Aquatic > Marine > Intertidal zone >... | reverse complement strand
AAGCGCTGTAATTTGGAACTAAATCTCTATGAGCCTCATTTACCAAGTTACCCGGTTCCGGATGGCAGCGGCGTAGACCAGTATTTTAGGGCGCTTAGCAAGGACGGGCTGGACAAAAGACTGGATCAGATTTTCGACCCGTCTCAGGAAGACTTCGCTGAGTTTTGTGCTCCTTATTTCGAGCGCCTCGAAGTGGAGTTGGAAACCATCATTGAGATGGGATTTCCGGGGTATTTCCTGATTGTCATGGAATTTATTCAATGGGCCCGGAATAACGATATTCCAGTTGGGCCAGGTCGAGGTTCCGGTGCCGGCTCAATCGTGGCGTATGCACTTGGGATTACCGACCTCGATCCCCTCAAATACGATTTACTGTTTGAGCGATTTCTCAATCCGGAACGGGTATCCATGCCTGATTTCGACGTCGACTTCTGCATGGATGGCAGGGACCGTGTGATTCAGCACGTGGCCGAGATGTATGGTAAGGATGCGGTATCGCAGATTATTACCTTTGGCACTATGGCAGCTAAAGCCGTGGTGAGAGATGTAGCGAGGGTTCAGGGTAAATCCTATGGCCTGGCTGACAAGCTATCCAAGCTTATCCCATTTGAGCCCGGCATGACGCTGACTAAAGCTCTTGAACAGGAACCCCGGTTGGGAGAATTCATCGAGGGCGATGAGGATGCTCAAGAAATCATGGAAATGGCGTTCAAGCTCGAAGGAATCGTTCGAAATGTAGGTAAACACGCCGGTGGTGTAGTGATCGCGCCTACCCGTCTTGTGGACTTTACTCCACTTTATTGCGATGAGAATGGAGAAAATCTGGTAACCCAGTTTGATAAAAATGATGTTGAAACCGCGGGCCTGGTGAAGTTCGACTTTCTAGGATTAAGAACGCTCACTGTAATCGATTGGGCAGTAAAAATGGTCAGAGAAAGCGGTCACCAAGCTTCGGAGTTTGACATTGCAAGAATCTCTCTGGAGGACCCACTGGTCTATGAGCTCCTCAAGAAAGCCAATACGACAGCAGTATTCCAGCTGGAATCCAGGGGTATGAAAGACCTGATAAAACGACTACAACCGAGTTGCTTTGAAGATATTGTAGCCCTTGTCGCGCTTTTTCGACCTGGGCCCCTGCAATCGGGAATGGTTGACGATTTTATCGATCGAAAACATGGCCGAGCCAGAGTGGACTACCCGCATCCCGAACTTGAATCGGTATTGGGTAACACCTACGGAGTAATTCTGTACCAGGAGCAGGTGATGCAGATTGCTCAGGTGCTTGCCAGCTACACCCTGGGCGGTGCCGACATGTTACGCCGGGCGATGGGTAAGAAAAAGCCTGAGGAAATGGATCGACAGCGGAGCATCTTTGTTGAGGGTGCTGTTGGCCGCGGAGTTGACAATAAATTAGCCGGTTCCATTTTTGATCTCATGGAGAAATTTGCCGGCTATGGCTTCAATAAATCCCACTCTGCGGCATATGCACTGGTTTCCTATCAGACTGCATGGCTTAAAGCACATTATCCAGCTTATTTTATGGCTGCCGTTTTGACCGCGGATATGCAGAATACCGATAAGATTGTAACTCTAATAGACGAGTGTCGTTCCATGGGACTGCCGCTTGTGCATCCGGATGTCAACCTCGGTCAATACAACTTTACAGTCAATGATCGGGGTGAAATCATTTATGGGCTGGGTGCAATCAAGGGTCTTGGACAGGGACCGATAGGCGCCATAATCGAAGCACGAGAGACTGCCGGACCTTTCGGTAGTTTGCTGGATTTTTGCAGTCGTATTGATAGCCAGAGCGTCAACAAGCGAGCTCTGGAGGCGTTGATTAAATCCGGTGCGCTGGACAGTGTGGTGAATGGGGATGATGCAGATACCATTCGTGCGACTCTGATGACTTCCCTGGGCGAAACTCTTCGAGCGGCGGAACAGTCTTCGCGAAATCAGGCGATTGGCGTACAGGATATGTTTGGCGAGATTGCGCCTAGCAAAACTCCAATTGACCAGGTAAATGAGCCAAACGCCAGATCGGCAATTCGGCCCTGGAGTGAGCAACAGAGATTGGCTGCAGAGCGGGATACATTGGGACTCTACCTGTCGGGACATCCGGTAGATGAGTTTATTCCGGAACTAAAGCAATTCATTGCTGATCGGCTAGCCAATCTGAAACCGGAAAAGGAAATTCAACTGGTCGCCGGACTCGTGAGTTCCGTGCGCACGATGAAAAGTAAGAGAGGGGACACGCTGGCGTTTGTCGTGCTGGATGATAAAAGCGGAAGATTTGAAGCCTCGATTTTTGGTCAGGAGTACGAACAGTATCGTGACATCTTGCAAAAAGACCTGATATTGGTGGTCGAATGTCAAATCAGTGAGGATGATTTTAACGGTGGCCTCCGAGGACGAGTCAAGACGATTAACACGCTCCAGGAGTATCGTCAGGAGCGTGCAAGGCGGTTGACGATTCATCTGGATTCGAATTCGCTTGCAAGTGGGTTTGTCGATGAGCTGGCGACTATACTCGCGCCGTATCGGAGCGCGGTAAGCGAATTAGCAACGCAGGCTGGCAAGTCCGCCGGCAGGGGTGAGGCGCGAAACGATGTAACGCTCACGTCGCACCCGAGTGCGGTAAGCGGCTGTCAGGTGGCTGTCCAATATCACCGAGAAGACTCGGAAGGGTGTATACTTCTTGGCGAAGAATGGAAGGTTTCAGTTCCTGATGACCTCTTACAAAGACTGAAGTCAGAATTTGGCAGAGATCAAATCACGGTTCACTATTGAGCCCTCGCTGAGAGCAGACCCTAAAAATCTATTTATTCAGAAGTACAGGATTGTAGACAGCATGGATCCCAATTATCTGGAATTCGAGCAGCCTATTGCAGAGCTCGAGGTTAAGATAAACGAGTTGCGCCTCGTAGGAAGTGATAACGAACTTAATATCACCGAAGAGTTGCAGAGGCTGCAGGAGAAGAGCACCAAGCTTACGGAGAAAATTTATTCCGGATTGAGTTCGTGGCAGATTGCTCAAGTGGCCAGGCATCCACTGCGACCCTATACAATGGATTACGTGCGGCATCTTTTTACCGACTTCGATGAATTGCACGGTGATCGATTGTTTGCGGACGATCTGGCTCTCATAGGTGGAATTGCACGACTGGACGATAAGCCGGTTATGATTATTGGTCATCAAAAAGGTAGGGGTACCAAGGAAAAAGTGAGACACAACTTTGGCATGCCCAGACCAGAGGGCTATCGCAAGGCGCGAAGGTTGGTGCTAATGGCAGAGAAATTCAAATTGCCGGTGCTCACTTTTATCGATACACCCGGGGCGTATCCGGGTATGGACTCAGAAGAGCGAGGCATCAATGAGGCGATTGCTGAGAATATGGCGATAATGTCGCAGGTTAGAACGCCTATGATCGCGACCGTTACTGGCGAGGCAAATTCGGGTGGCGCGATCGCCATCGGCGTAGCTGACTATTTGAACATGCTGCAATACTCTACCTATACAGTGATTACCCCGGAAGGTTGTGCAACTATACTGTGGAAATCGGCTGAGTTTGCCGCTGCAGCGGCAGAAGCCATGGGGGTGACCTCAGAGCGTCTCCAGGAACTGGGAATCGTCGATGAAACGATACCTGAACCTCTTGGCGGTGCCCACAGGGACGTAGCTACGGCGGCCGACAATGTTAAGAAGGTCCTGATTGAACAACTAGATCGTCTGCGGAGTATGGGGGCAGAAGAACTGGTCGAACGTCGATACCAGCGGCTCATGAGTTACGGTCTCCAGAGTCAATAATTCATAGCTTGGTTAGCAGATTGCGAAGTTGGCTTGACGCTTTCCAGATCTCCGCTCAGACCGTTCTTTCCTTCAACGTATGAAATTTGAAGCAACTGAAATTCTTTCCCAAATCGATGAGCTAGTTGATTGTGAATCACTGGTCATCGCCTATAGCGGCGGTCTCGATTCTACGGTTTTGCTCCATGCTGTTGCAGCGCTTCGGGACAGGGGATCCTTGCTGAAACCACTACGAGCGCTGCACGTCAATCATGGTCTGAATCCCGCTGCTGCTAATTGGGAGGAATTTTGCGTCCAGACGTGTGAAGGCTTGGGTGTATCACTGCAGTCTGTCCTCGTAAAGATTGCCAGGCGCCCTGGACAGAGTGTCGAAGAGGAAGCCAGAGAAGCGCGTTACCGTGTTTTCAATGAAAATCTGGGTCAGGGCGATTGCCTGTTGCTCGCGCATCATCAGGATGACGAGATTGAAAATCTGCTATTGCGTCTCACCAGGGGATCAGGCCCGGGTGGGCTCGCAGGTATTCCGCGCTGGCGGCCTCTTGGCGAAGCACAGTTACTGCGGCCACTATTGGCTTTCTCGAGGGAGTCACTGTCTGTTTATGCGGCGCAGCATGGGCTGGATTGGATTGAAGACGAGAGTAATACCAACACAAACTTCGATCGTAATTTCTGGAGGCAAGAGATATTGCCGCTGATCGGAAAACGTTTTCCTGGATTTCGCGAAAGCTGGCGCAAATCCATTACTCTTTATGGCGAAGCTGACCAAATGCTTCGGGAACTGGCAAGCGCTGACCTGGTGGCTCTAAAAACCGATGACCCGGCAGTTCTTGAAGCAGTTGCTCTTCTGGAACTTGATGAAGCAAGGCAGCGCAATGTACTGCGTTACTGGATGAAGACTCTGGGATTTGATCCGCCAGGTTGGCAAATGATGCGACGCCTGACCTGCGAAATCCTATCCAGCCGAAAACCTGGAGCCCGTCTTGATTGTATTGCAGGTTCAATACGGCTATTCGGTGACAAATTGGTTTTATTCGGTACTGAATCGGAAATCGCTCCTGTTTTGAACGAAAAAATCTGGCCTCTGGATGGGATACGAAACCAAAATCTGGAACTTGAAGGCAATGGTGAACTTCGTATCGATTGGAGCATGAACGCCGACTCGGCCTTTTCAAGGCATCGCATCGTGGACGGAGTGAGTGAGTTTAAGGTTCGCTACCGACATGAAGGAGATCGATGCCGGCTTGCCGGGCGTCCGACAAAGGCGCTGCGAAAGATACTTCAGGATTCTGCACTCCCGATTTGGCTGCGCGAGCGACAGCCGTTGGTATTCGCTAATGACGAACTTGTATGTGTCCCGGGCATAGGAGTCTGCGATGGTTTTGTCGCGGGAGTGGATGAGCCGGGACTCGAAATTAACTGGCGCGCACCAGATCTCCTGTTTCGGGCTGGTTGATACAATTCTTCTTGCTGCATCCCGATTAGGCGTTGAACTTGGGTAAAAATTGCATTGAGCTTGGAAGGGGCTTCTGGTAGGCTGTAGTTCCATCTGTGGCTGTTGGTCTGAACTCTCAGATTTACACCACAACCTGTAGATGGGACGCTAATGACGCGATTTATTTTCATCACCGGTGGTGTGGTTTCATCACTCGGCAAAGGTATCACCTCCGCTTCTATCGGGGCAATTCTCGAAGCCCGCGGTCTCAATGTCACAATGCTAAAACTGGATCCTTATATCAATGTGGATCCGGGCACCATGAGTCCTTTTCAACACGGCGAAGTTTTTGTTACAAACGATGGGGCAGAGACTGATCTTGACCTCGGGCATTACGAGCGATTCATTCGCACGACCATGACCCAGAAAAACAATTTCACTACCGGTCGAGTATATGAAGAGGTTATTAAGCGTGAGCGGCGGGGTGATTATCTCGGCGCTACCATTCAGGTGATTCCTCACATTACCGACGAGATTAAACGTCGCGTCATTGCTGGTGCAGAAGGTTTTGATGTTGCGCTGGTAGAAATTGGGGGCACTGTAGGTGATATTGAATCACAACCGTTTTTGGAAGCCGTCAGGCAACTGCGCGTTGAGCTAGGGCCGCAGCGTGCCCTGTTCCTGCATTTGACCCTGGTTCCATTTATTAGCACCGCCGGTGAGACCAAGACCAAGCCAACCCAGCACTCGGTTAAGGAACTGCGGGGTATCGGCATTCAGCCTGACATTCTTGTATGTCGCTCCGATCATGAGATTCCCGAGTCGTCGCGGCAAAAAATTGCTCTATTCACCAACGTTGATATGGAAGCGGTGGTTTCCTTGCCAGATACAGCCACAATTTACAGTGTTCCGTCGCTATTGCATGCTACCGGCGTTGATAATTACATAGTTAATCGCTTCGCTATTGATTGCCCGCCCGCCGATTTTTCGGAATGGGAGCGAGTAGTCGATGCCAAATTAAATCCGGAGCGCGAAATCAATCTGGCGATGGTAGGCAAGTACATGGAGTTGCTGGACGCCTACAAGTCGCTTAACGAGGCAATAAGTCATGCGGGCATTCAAACCCGCACCCGCGTCAATATTAGCTATATTGATTCTACTGACGTAAAGGAAAAGGGAGTGGAATTACTGGAGGGTCAGGACGCAATTCTGGTTCCAGGCGGATTTGGCGAAAGAGGTGTTGAGGGTAAGATCAGAGCGGTTCAATATGCCCGCGAGAATAAAATCCCGTATCTCGGAATTTGTCTTGGTTTGCAAGCGGCAGTGATCGAATTTGCACGGAATGTAGCCGGGCTTGACGATGCTAATAGTTCGGAATTTAAACCGGAATGCAAGCACCCGGTAATCGCACTTATTAGTGAATGGACTACAGCCAGTGGTGACAAGGAACTTCGGGACGAGGCGTCTGACCTTGGTGGCACCATGCGTCTTGGAGGCCAGGAATGCCGCTTGACTGAGGATTCGACAGCACACCGGTGTTACGCAAAGTCCGTCATCGTAGAACGCCATCGCCATCGTTATGAAGTCAATAACGATTACATAGACACGCTTGCCAACGCGGGACTCAGGATAGTCGGGAAGTCTATGGATGATATGCTGGTAGAAGTCATCGAAGTGCCTGATCATCCGTGGTTTGTTGGTTGCCAATTTCACCCGGAATTCACCTCTACCCCCAGAGACGGACATCCTCTTTTCACCGGATTCATCAAGGCCGCGCTGGCGCGTCGCGATGCGCAAGCGTATGGGGGTGATTCCTCCAGCACTCTGGCCGATGGCATTGCAGAGGCAAGATCGGTCTAATTATGCCGCCTGCCTCTGGACGTCTCGAAACATGAGTCAGAAATCCATTTCGATAGCAAATATCTCCCTTGGTAATGATCTGCCATTTATGCTGGTGGGCGGATTAAACGTTGTGGAGAGCCGCGATCTGGTCCTTCAGGTCGCTGAGCACTTTGTCAAAGTTACTAGCCTGCTGAAGATTCCTTATGTGTTTAAAGCGTCTTTTGATAAGGCCAATCGGTCCGCGATTAGTTCCTTCAGGGGGCTGGGTATTGACGAGGGGTTGAAGATTCTGCAAGAAGTTAAGGATACTTTTGGAGTTCCCTTGCTAACTGACGTCCATACGGCAGAGCAGGCTTCCCCGGCCAGTGAAGTGGCAGACATTCTTCAATTACCGGCATTTTTATCTCGCCAGACCGATCTTGTGGTCGCCATGGCTAAAACCGGTGCTGCTATCAACATAAAAAAGGCACAGTTTCTTGCGCCTCAGGAGATGGGACACATACTTGAGAAATTCGAGCAGGCAGGCAACGAACGATTGATGCTGTGCGAGCGTGGTAGCAGTTTTGGCTACAACAACCTGATTGTAGACATGCTGGGCTTTGGGGTAATGAAGCAATTTGGCTACCCGATACTGTTCGACGTCACTCATTCACTGCAACTCCCTGGTGGGCAGGCAACTGCTGCCGGAGGGCGACGGGGTCAGGTTACCGCGCTCGCTCGTGCCGGCATGAGCCAGGGCCTGGCGGGATTGTTTCTTGAAGCCCATCCCAACCCTGCCGGGGCTCTTTGCGACGGACCTTCTGCGCTACCGCTGGATCGGCTTGAGCCATTTTTGCGACAGGTCAAGGCGCTGGATGAACTGGTCAAATCTTATGAAGAGTTAAATACAGAATGATCCCGGTGTGGCATGCTTCGGAGTGATTTCTATAATCAAAATTAATAATATATCTAGATAAGTAGTATAACTATCTGTTAATAAAGGAAATACATGTCAGAAATAGTGAAAGTAAATGCCCGGGAGGTGCTGGACTCAAGGGGCAATCCTACCGTTGAAGCTGATGTCACACTTGCATCCGGAGCGTTTGGGACCGCCTGCGCGCCCTCCGGTGCCTCTACAGGATCCCGGGAAGCCCTGGAATTGCGCGATAAAGATCCACAGCGGTATCACGGTAAAGGGGTGCTAACCGCAGTGAAAAATCTGAATACCCTGATCAATGAGTGCCTGGTAGGCTTGGACGCGATTGCGCAGGACGAAGTCGATGCCGCCATGATTCGACTTGACGGTACGGAGAATAAATCTTCTCTTGGGGCTAATGCTATCCTCGCTGCGTCGCTCGCCTGCGCCAAAGCTGCTGCAGCCGATGCCGGGATTCCCTTATATGCTCATATTCGCAATCTGATTGAAAATCCTTCACCTTTATCGCTGCCAGTACCTATGATGAATATCGTCAATGGTGGTGAACATGCCGATAATAACGTGGATATCCAAGAATTCATGGTGCAGCCGACCGGCGCGGGGAGTTTCTCGGAGGCATTACGATTTGGAGCTGAGATATTCCATGCATTGAAGTCGGTATTGAAAAACCAGGGATTGAGTACTGCGGTTGGCGATGAAGGGGGATTCGCGCCAGATCTGCCTTCCAATGCAGCAGCGCTGGACGCCATAGTTCAGGCTGTTGAATTGGCGGGATTGAAAATGGGTGAGCATGTCCATCTGGCATTGGATTGCGCTGCCTCGGAGTTTTATCGTGAAGGGCGCTATTCTCTGAAGGGAGAGGGCGTGAGTTTCGATTCTGAGGGTTTTGCAGGGTATCTTGAAAAACTGGCCAATCAGTACCCGATTTTATCAATCGAAGACGGCATGGATGAGAGCGATTGGGCGGGTTGGGCTAAATTATCCGGCCGGTTAGGCGATAAAATTCAACTAGTGGGCGATGATTTGTTCGTCACTAACACCGGGATTTTGGAGCGGGGTATTAGGGAGGGAGTGGCGAATTCAATCCTTATTAAATTCAACCAGATAGGAACCCTGAGCGAAACTCTTGCGGCTATCGCAATGGCCAGATTGGCGGGATACACCGCGGTAATTTCCCATCGGTCTGGAGAAACGGAAGACACAACTATTGCTGACCTCGCTGTCGCGACCGGCGCAGGACAGATCAAGACTGGCTCCCTTTGCCGCTCTGATCGGGTCGCCAAATATAATCGATTGCTGCGGATCGAAGAGGAACTTGGTGTCGAAGCCCGTTACAATGGCCTGGCCGAGTTTGCTCATCTGGGCCGGAGCTAATTGAAAAGCTGCTCGCAGGAGGGGCCGGGCATTCCGGGAAGATAAATTATGGGAAAGCTATTGACCGCTTCTTTACTGCTTGCGCTTGCTGTTTTTCAGTTTCAAATCTGGTTTGGGAGCAGTAGCGTGCGCGCGCTGAATATCCTTCAGCAAAATTTGAATGAGCAGCGTTCCAGCAATGAGGAACTGCAAGCGCGGAATCATGCACTGGAAGTCGAGGTGCTCGATTTGCAGAATGGTCTGGAGGCTGTAGAGGAACGAGCACGATCCGAGTTGGGGATGATCGGCAAGGGTGAAGTGTTCTATATGATTGTTGATTAGCCATCGTCTTGTATTCTGACCTTAAAGATCCTGCCAAGATATACGAACAACCTGGATTTCTTCACTTATGACAATATGGGCAATAGTCCCGGCTGCAGGCATTGGCCGAAGGATGCGTGCGAAGGTTCCCAAGCAGTACCTGAATTTAAATGGCAGACCAATCATAGAAACGTCGTTGGCGCGGATCAGTTCACTGACTTATGTGCGCCAAATCGTGGTCATGTTGAATCCTGAGGATACTGTCTGGCCAACGCTAGGGCTGGAGCAGAATCCTAAAATCGTTTGCCAGTATGGTGGGGAAAATCGTTATCAGACTGTACTTAACGGACTGCGCTATTTAAGTTCGCAAGCGCACGATGACGACTGGGTGCTGGTGCATGATGCGGCTCGCCCTTGTGTGCGGCGGAGCGACATCGACACGCTATTTGAGCAGATAGCCGACCATCCCGTCGGTGGCTTGCTTGGCGCTCCAGTCGATAATACCTTGAAGCGAATAGATGGGCAGCAGGAAGTCTCTGGCACCGTTGATCGTGCAGATGTGTGGAATGCCTTTACCCCGCAGGTATTTCGATTCCGCCTGCTACTCGATGCTCTTGACACTGTTGACAAGGGTCAGAAGACGGTCACAGACGAATCTACTGCAGTCGAAGCTTTGGGTTATCGTCCTAAAATGGTTCCCGGTAATCGCGATAATATAAAAATTACTCACCCCAATGACTTGAATCTAGCAGCACAAATTCTTAGCTCCCAGGCGATTGAGTAAGGCGCTTTTGATGGAAGTACGAATAGGCCACGGTTATGACGTGCATAGGTTTTCCGAGGAAACTTCAGCTGGCGCGTTCCTGACCCTTGGGGGAGTTCAAGTGCCTCATGACCACGTATTGCTGGCGCATTCGGATGGAGATGTCGTGGTGCACGCTCTCTGTGACGGCATACTCGGCGCACTTGGCGCCGGTGATATCGGCCAGCATTTTCCCGACAGCGATCCCGCCTACGCTGGTATAGACAGTTGTATGTTACTGCGGAAAGTTCTGGCTTTGGCCATTGATGCAGGCTGGCGAATCGGAAATGTCGACCTATCGATAGTGGCTGAGGCGCCTCGATTGGCTTCTTTTGTACCCCGGATGCGAGAGCGCCTGGCTGGCGAACTTGATGTGGATCTAGCCTGCGCGAACGTTAAAGCCACTACCGAGGAAGGGCTTGGGTTTACCGGGAGGCAAGAAGGAATTGCTGCCCATGCTGTGGTGCTTCTGGTACGCGATCCCCCTGTAGACGGTCGGCCATGATTGCGCCAGAGCAGCCTCTGGTAAAATTTGCCGAATTGGCGTACCAGACAGTAAAGCCTCCCTGCACCGCGTTAATTAAGCAGAAAATAGAGGATTTTCAGGTTGACGAAGTGCTTGGCTTCGAGCCTTCTGGTTCGGGAGAACATCTTTTCCTGGAGGTGCGCAAGCAGAATTTGGCTACCACAGAGGTTGCCAGGATGCTGGCGATGCAACTGAATGCTAACCTTGCGGACGTCGGTTATGCAGGAATGAAGGACGCACGAGCGATTTGCACACAATGGTTCAGTGTGCCAAAAAAAAGTGCCCGGGCATTGGCCCGCGAGGGACTGGGAAGTGCTGACCTGCAGTTGCTTCAAATTCAAGATAATGACCGCAAGCTCAAGATAGGCAGTCATCGCGGCAACAGATTTCGAATTCGGCTCAGGGAATTCTGTGGGGAGAGTGCAGAACTGGAGGCACGAATATCCCGGGCGGTCGATCGTGGGGTGCCTAATTATTTTGGTCCTCAGCGACTTGGTAGGGATCTTTCTAACGTTTTTCAGGCTCAAGAATATTTCCAGTCATTCGATGAAGATAGAGTACGCGTGCGCTTACCTAGAAAAAAGAAGAGCATGCTGTTGTCCGCTGGTCGTGGCTATTTGTTCAACATCATTCTCTCAAGAAGGGTGGCCGATTCGACCTGGGATCAATTATTGAGTGGAGAAGTGTTGAATCTGGATGGCACCAAGAGATTCTTCAAGGCATTGACGGGTGAGGAGCGGGAATTGCAAAGACGTCTTGAAAAGCTTGATATACATCCTACGGGCTTGCTGGCAGGGCAGATAGATTCCAAAAGTTCTTATGTCGCTGGTGATTTCGTGGCAGAGCTGGAAGCTCAGATACTATCGAACAATCCCGTGTTGTCTGCCGGATTGTTAGCGGCTGGGACTGGCGCAGGGCGGCGTCCCCTGAGACTTGTTCCCCGGAACTTGGATTACGCTTGGGAGAACGATTCCGCTAGCGTGGATATGACATTTGATTTGCCCGCTGGCGGTTACGCTACCACCTTGCTTCGAGAGTTGGTGCAGTATTAAAGGTTTTCGAGAGTAATTAAACAATCTCATAGCATTATGTTAAGCAAACCTAATTTAAATGGCATTGGTATGACGTCGCAGCGCACGCGGGAGCGTCTGATTGGGCGTCTTATGGAGCAGGGCATCAAGAATCACCGGGTAATGGATGTCATGCGCACTACGGCGAGACATATCTTTCTCGACGAAGCGCTTTCCCATCGGGCATACGAAGATGTAGCTCTGCCAATTGGCTACGGGCAAACAATTTCCCAGCCCTATATCGTAGCCCGTATGACCGAGGCTCTGGTTAATACTGGTGAAGTGAACCGGGTCCTGGAAATTGGAACCGGATGCGGATACCAGACGGCGGTTATGGCTCATCTGTCCAAAGAAGTTTATTCAGTTGAGAGGATCAGGCCTCTGCTGGAGCGAGCGCGCAAAAACCTGAAAGTTTTGGATATCAGAAACGTAGAATTAAAGCACGCGGATGGGAGTCTGGGTTGGCCTGAAAAAGGCAAATTCGACGCCATCATAACAACTGCTGCACCTCAACAGGTTCCCAATGGCCTGTTGGAACAACTCGCTGAAGGCGGTCGACTGATAATTCCAGTTGGAGGAGAAGCGGGACAGGAGCTGCGCTTGATTACCCGGCGGGGAGACGAGTATACGATCGAGGTACTGAGCAAGGTACGCTTCGTGCCATTACTGGCGGGTAAATCTCTGGGCTAGGTTCAAAAATTCCAATGTCCTCAGAAACCGGTCAGTTCAAAAATATAAAAAAATATCTTTCGATTTTCCTCAAAGGTATGGCGATGGGCGCTGCGGATTCCGTCCCGGGAGTTTCCGGTGGGACCATCGCTGTTATCACCCGTATTTATGATGAGCTGATTTACTCTATCCGTGCTGTTGACACCAGGGCTTTGCGATTGTTGTTTTCCGAGGGACCGGGAAGAGCCTGGGACTCTATCAACGGCTATTTTCTGTTAGTTCTTGCTTGCGGTATTTTTTTCAGCTTGCGCCTGTCGGCGGGTATAGTACTGAATCTTCTGGAAAACAATTTCGAAGCACTGATGGCATTTTTCAGTGGTCTTATTATCGCATCAGGCTGGTCGCTAAAAAGCGAGGTTGGTTCCTGGGGAGTATCCACTGTGTTGTTGTTTCTGGTCGGTATGGCATTGACTTTGTTAATTAGCGGGCTGACACCTTATCGTACAGAGATCAGTTATGCCTACCTGTTCCTATGTGGGGCAGTGGCAATATGCGCGATGATACTTCCAGGACTTTCTGGCGCTTTCCTGCTTTTGGTCATGGGTGTGTATGATTTCATGCTGGGTGCGCTTGTAGATGTGGAAATAATAACAATCTCTGTATTTGCGGCTGGTTGCTTGACCGGATTATTGGCATTTGCCCGGCTGCTGACTTGGGCTTTGAGTCACTATAGGGAGGCCAGCTACACGTTGCTCACCGGCATGCTGGTCGCGTCGGTTTACATACTCTGGCCCTGGCAGCAGAAGGATCTTCACAATACAGGAGGTGGCGGCGCGCCGCTTGTAGCGCAAGCCCATAATGTTTGGCCAACGGACTATCAAATTCTTACTGGCAATGATCCCCATCTACTCGCCGTGTTAGTTAGCTTCCTTACTGGAGTTATCCTGATTATTGTATTTGACAAACTTTTCCGCAAATCGGCCGATTAAATGTCAGGGTATTATCCTGTATTTACAGTATTATTTTTCCTAATAAAGCGAGTATCTGAAGTAAGCGTTATGAGATCGGAGATGCAGACTGGCAATTGGTTAACTTTGCAATGTTTCGTGCAATTGCGCGCGATCGCTCCTCTTTCTGCGCTGCTATTGGCAGGATGTCTGGCTGAAAATTACCAGGCTCCAATCAGTGAGCAGAGCGAAATAATGGATCAGTCTGGACCGGAGATCGTAACCAACAGTGACGATTACCCCAGTCGCTACGCAGGTGACCTTGAATTACCTGAAAGCCGCAGTTCTGGCGGCGCGATGGCCTCCCGGATTATTCCGCCCTCTATGCATAAGGTTGCCAGCGGCGAATCCCTCTACTCGATCGCCTTCATGTATGATCTCGACGCCAGGCGCCTTGCCGAGGTCAACGGCCTGAGTGCGCCCTACATGATATATGTGGGTCAGGAATTAAGCCTTGAATTGAGCAATCGCACTGCCTCAGGGGTGGCAGGCGAGGCTGTGCTGGCCAATGCTGGAAGGGTTGTAGGAAATAACAGTGTTGCTCGTTCCCAGGCTGCGGGCAGCACATCCAGGAGGGTATCACGCCAGCCATTGACGCGGACACCACTTGTTAGCACAGAGCTTCAGTGGCAGTGGCCGACCCGCGGTCAGGTGGTGACCAGTTTTCAGGCGGATACCAGTGCGCGTAAAGGGATTGATATAGATACGAGACTCGGGCAGCCAATACTTGCCGCTGCCGCTGGCGAAGTGGTGTACGCCGGCAATGGGATACAGGGTTCAGGAAACTTGATTATCATCCGTCACAATGAAAGTTTGCTTAGTGCGTACGCGCACAATCGCTCTATGATGGTCGCTGAGGGTCAGCAGGTACGCGCAGGCGATCAAATCGCGGAGGCGGGTACTAACTTGGAAGGGGTTGCCCAAGTGCATTTTGAGATTCGCTTGGATGGCAAACCTGTTGATCCGCTGGGTTTCCTGCCTGAGCAATAGCGGAAAATCAAAAACAGTCTGGAGTTGAACAGTGTTCTTTCGCGCTCCAGCAGTTAGCTGGTCTGCCCCAAACTTTAACGCTCCAGATATTGCAGCTTGTCTTTTTTGTCAGCCCATTCTTCCGCATCCGGGAGTGCATCTTTCTTTTCGGTGATATTTGACCATTGCTCCGCGAGATCGGCATTGAGTTGCAGAAATTCTTGCTGATCTTCGGGTAACTCGTCCTCCGCATAAATGGCATCTACCGGGCATTCGGGTTCACAGAGCGCGCAATCGATACACTCATCCGGGTGAATAACGAGAAAATTTGGTCCCTCGTAGAAACAGTCAACTGGACACACTTCTACACAGTCTGTGTGCTTGCAACGTATGCAATTTTCGCCAACTACGAATGTCATGTCGTCTCCAATACCAAGATTGTTATAACCTAGCGATAATCTGGCCTGGCTCCGCGGTTCTCCCCGGGACACCACGCGGCCGGATTTTAGCAGTTTTCCCTGATAGTTTCAGTTTTTCTTGAGCTCATATAGAAGTTGAAGTGCTTCGCGTGCAGTCAGCTCATCTGGGTCGATCTGAGCAAGCCTCTGCAACACTGGGTGCTCATGATTCAAAAACAACTCGTTCTGGATAGGCCAGGGCTTGATGTCCGAGTTTTGACTCTGAAGTGACTCATGTTCCAGGGTTTGCAGCCTTTTACGAGCCTGTTCAATGACGGCTCTGGGTATACCGGCAAGCTGTGCCACCTGCAGACCATAACTCTGGTTTGCTGGACCTTCTTTGACCGCGTGAAGGAACACCAGCCGATGCTGATGCTCGGTCGCATCCAGGTGCACATTTTCGATAGTCGGGTGACTGCTGGCCAGAGAGGTCAGTTCGAAATAGTGAGTAGCAAAAAGGGTGAATGCCCGCAACTGGTCGGCTATGTAGACTGCAGAAGCCCAGGCAAGCGATAGTCCGTCAAAGGTGCTCGTACCGCGACCAATTTCATCCATCAGCACCAGAGATCGATTTGTCGCATTATGCAATATATTGGCAGTTTCGGTCATTTCGACCATAAAGGTGGAACGCCCGCCAGCTAGATCATCAGATGAGCCGATGCGGGTGAATATGCGATCGATTGGTCCCAATTTCACCTTGTCTGCGGGAACATAACTACCAGTTAGCGCCAATAATACGATCAGGGCAGTCTGGCGCATGTAAGTGGATTTACCACCCATATTCGGACCTGTAATAATCAGCATACGACGTTCGTCGCCGAGCGACAGATCATTGGGGACAAAGTTTTTTTCCAGTACTTCCTCGACTACAGGATGGCGACCCTGTTCGATGTGGATTCCATTCTGGTCTGATAGTTCTGGCTGACAGTAATTCAGGTTAATCGCGCGATCAGCAAAGTTACAAAGTACGTCGAGTTGAGCCAGGGCCGCCGCGCTCGACTGCAGCGCCGCCAGGCTTTGCACAAGTGTTTCGAGAAGTTCTTCATACAGGGATTTTTCCCTGCTCAGTGCCTTGCTTCGGGCGCTAAGGACCTTGTCTTCGAATTCTTTCAGTTCCGGCGTAATGTAGCGCTCCGCATTTTTAAGGGTCTGTCGGCGAATGTAGTCGGTGGGAGCAGCGTCGGATTGTCCTTTACTTACTTCAATGTAGTAGCCATGTACCCGATTGAACCCAACCTTGAGAGTGGCGATTCCAGTGCGTTCCTTCTCTCTGAGCTCGAGATCGACCAGGTATTGCCCTGCATTGCTGCTCAGATTACGAAGTTCGTCAAGTTCTGCATCGAACCCCTCTGCTATTACGCCGCCTTCTCTAATCACTACGGGAGGATTTTCAATAATGGAGCGCTCAAGCAGTGAACTCAGATCTGGAAATTCAGCTATTTCGCAAGCCAGTTCTTCGACGAGTGGGGATGCCACCTTGGTAACTTCTCTCTGCAGGCTCGGAAGACTGATCAATCCATCCCGAAGCCTTGCCAGATCTCGTGGTCGGGCAGAGCGAAGGGCTACTCGGGCTAGAATTCTTTCCTGATCGCCGATCTGCTTAAGCTGCTCATGAAGGGATTCGTAGTGGTATTGATCGATGAGCGCGGCAATGGCCTGCTGGCGTTCTTTTAGAATCTGAAAATCCTGCAGTGGGCGATTAAGCCAGCGCAACAACAGCCTACTCCCCATAGTGGTTGCGCAGCGATCGATAATTGATATCAGGGTATTCTGCCGGCCGCCCGCAAGGTTAGTTTCGATTTCTAGATTTCGCCGGGTAGCTGCGTCGAGCACTACGCTGTCCGTTTGCCGCTCAACCTGGAGGCTTTGAATATGGGGTAATTCGTTGCGCTGGGTTTCTTTTGCGTAGCCAAGGAGACAACCCGCTGCCCGTAGACCGAATTCCAAATCATCGCATTGAAATGATGATAAATCCCGGGTTTGGAAATGACGCGTGAGACTGCGGCGGGCGTTATCCAGGTCAAACTCCCAGGGTGGTCGTTGTCGACGCGCGGAAGTTGCTGTTGCAATGACGTCGATAACGAGTTCCTCATTGATGAGAATTTCCACCGCTTTGAGCCGCTCGAGTTCACTTTGTAAAGCCTCGCGACCGTCAACTTCGTTAATGACAAATGTTCCACCGGCTATGTTTATCCAGGCCAGTCCGAAACGATTCTCATCCCCTGTGATAGCGAGCAAAAGATTGTCTTGTCGCTCCTTCAATAGAGCCTCGTCGCTGACCGTGCCGGGAGTGATTACGCGAACAACCTGTCGCTCTACCGGCCCTTTGGTTGTGGCGGGATCCCCGATCTGCTCACAAATTGCGACAGAACGTCCCGCTTCAACTAATCTGGCAAGGTAGCGATCCGCGGCATGATACGGAATGCCGCACATGGGAATAGGCTCACCTGCAGACTTACCTCGGGCTGTCAGGGTTATGTCAAGGGTTTCCGCCGCGACTTCCGCATCGCTGTAAAATAGCTCGTAGAAGTCACCCATGCGGTAAAAGAGCAGGCAATCCTGATGCTCTGCTTTGATGCGCAGGTATTGCTGCATCATTGGTGTGTGTGACTGGGGATGCGACAAAATCTGGCTTTTTACTTGTTAAAAGAGTTCAGATTATATATCAAGGCGGCACGTGTTAGGAGTCACTGAACGCGAGTGAAGAGGGAGGAAGTTATGAGTCAGTCTATAGAAGAACATGTCCGACAGTTGGTCAAGGAAGTTGCCAGTACTTTGAATGATCGCGGATTAATTCTGACCAGCGCTGAATCATGTACTGGTGGTTGGATCGCGCAAGCGCTGACGTCCCTGCCTGGTAGTTCCATGTGGTTCGATTCAGGCTTCGTGACCTATTCAAATTCGTCCAAGCAGCGGTTGCTCGGCGTCCCGGGGTCGCTATTGTCGGATCACGGCCCGGGCGCGGTCAGTGAATTGGTCGTCAAGGCCATGGCCACTGGTGCACTCACTAATTCTGCTGGGGATGTAGCAGTGGCAACCAGCGGTATCGCAGGCCCCGATGGTGGAAGCGAAGGCAAGCCCGTGGGGACCGTATGGATTGGCTGGGCGCATCGTGACGGCCGCTGCAGGGCGCAAAACCATCATTTTTCTGGCGATCGATATGATGTCAGGCTTAAAACCGTTGAGCAGGCGTTGCAAGGGATCCTCGACTTGCTTGACAGCCCGCGTTTGTCGGATTGAGGGATGTTCTCTAAACCTCACCTGATTTAGAGAATATTTTTTGAGGCCGTATTAAAGAAAACTGGTCGATTGCCAATATACTGGTTGTATATACAGTAATCTTCTGGTTAAATAGTCACTGTCTTTTTATACAGTAGTTCGCCAGTCGATGAATTATATTCGTAAAATAGGCAGGTAGCGCAGGAAGGTCTACTATTGAAAGTACCTGGTCAGGCACTCAGTCCTGAAATCGACCTCAAATATCGAGTGAAGGTTTTCAGAAATGCTGTGGTTAGATTGCAGATAGGCTGTTCAAAAAAAGCGGCTGCGAGACCAGGAAGAGAGCATACACAACTGTATTACTCATGGAACCAGCTTCAGTTGTACTAACCAAGGACAAAACTATGATTGAAGATAACAGCAACAAAGAAAAAGCATTGGCTGCGGCACTGTCTCAGATTGAAAGGCAGTTCGGCAAGGGTTCCATGATGCGTTTGGGAGATTCCGCAAGAACCTCTATTCCTGCTATTTCCACTGGCTCTCTGGGACTGGACATAGCCCTGGGCATAGGCGGGTTGCCGCGCGGGCGTATAGTCGAAATATATGGTCCTGAATCATCAGGCAAGACCACGCTGACGCTACAGGTGATTGCAGAGGCACAGAAGGCCGGCGGAAGCTGTGCCTTTATTGACGCAGAGCATGCCTTGGATCCGATTTACGCTGAAGCGCTGGGTGTTGATGTGGAAAACCTATTGGTAAGTCAGCCCGATACCGGAGAGCAGGCACTGGAAATCTGTGACATGGTGGTACGCTCAGGAGCGCTGGATGTTGTGGTTATCGATTCAGTTGCAGCGTTAACGCCCAAAGCCGAGATAGAAGGAGATATGGGTGAC